>OBJA01000147.1_pt1 | contig 69832 bp, 70 predicted proteins | sample 1519751 | NCBI WGS metagenome assembly OBJA01 (sample SAMEA3881238, study PRJEB22517) | soil metagenome | biome: lake sediment; feature: soda lake sediment; material: sediment, water from around vicinity | place: India | collected 2013-12-23 | depth 3 m | reverse complement strand
TCTCGCAAAGGCGCAAAGACGCAAAGGGTGAGAGTTGGATATTTAAGAAATTGATTAATATATATTCGGCGAGAAAATAAGACCCCAGAGGCTTGGGAGAAGGCCTTTGTGGGAGAATAAAAGGCGTCCTTGAATCGACGTATAACTTCCGGAGCATTCTGAATACTGGCTCCTGTCTTCTGACTCCTATCTTGGAACGATTCGAATCGTTGTCTTCCCCAATAAATTCTTCAACAACCACTCCCACCTTCTTGTTCTTCATGTGCTTCGTGGTTTGATGTCCCCCAAATACCTACCTTTATGGCTTTGAAAAATAAATTCCAAACCCCGAAAACTTATAAATTCTATTTGTTAAAAAAAAGGCCGATCCGCTTGGATCGACCCAGCCTATGTCACCTAATTATCCCATGTTATCCTGAACCGCTTTGGACGTATTCCGTCCAAAAAACGTCCCGGCGATTATCGCAGTAAGAGGTATGACCGTAATCATTCCAATACTGCCGGACAACGCCCTTACAACTTCGGAGGCGACCATATCTAGATTAATGATCTTCAGCAACGGTTCTTTAAATGCCATAAAAACCAGCATTAACTGCAGTGAACTTCCCGTATAAACCAGAATTAAGGTGTTGGCCATGGTTCCCATGATATCACGGCCAACATTCATACCGGAACGGATAAGGCTACTCGCTTTTAGATAGGGATCTGTTCGTTTAACCTCCTCAATCGAAGAAGCGATCGACATACTAACATCCATGCAAGCACCCAAAGCACTGATAATGATGCCTGCAAATAAAATCCCTTGGATATCTAGACTGATATTTTCAGGAAGATATAGCAACATCGCTGCCTCTTCTGCGCCGAATCCCGTTAGATGCGCCGCCTTTCCCGAAACCAGGGCCAAGAATCCTGCAATCGCAACTCCTCCCCCGGTACCCAAGATGGCCGCCAGACTTTTTAGTGTCCATCCTCCAACAATAAGAGTGGTCAGGGCTGTGGCCAAAATAGCAATCCCCGTGCTGAGCAAGACAGGCGAGTACCCCTTTAATAATCCGGGTAATAATACGCCCCCGATCAATACCAACGTTAATATTAAGGCACATAAGGTCTTGGCGCCTTTTTTCCACCCGATGGCTAGCAGTAAGATGATGAAAATGATCCCTAAGATATATTGGTAATTCACCCGTAAATGGTCGGCAATAAACGCCGCCTGTATCCGGCTTTCCTCAACAACTAATAGAACAATAACACCATCACCGGGTTTAACCTTAATATTAAATACCAGATTATCGGTTTCATTATGCTGAATCGATATTTCTCTTCCTTTAAACTCCCCTGAGGTTAATCGTACCTTCAATGTCTGGCTGGTTATAGGCTTGAGACTGATGGGATCAAGTATTTCGCTTTCTTCGATTATCTCGATGACTTTTCCTTTAACCAGCACTTCCGGGAGAGCTTCTCTTTCCTCATAATCAGCAAAAGGGTGGATATCCGGTTCAAACGACTCCACCTCTTGGGCGGATACAGCCTGCGAGAAGCAGCACATCATAAGGAGGAACAATAATAGAATGAGTCTGCTCCCAGAAAAAATCTTCATACTAATCGACCTCCTTTATTGCTATTTCAAGTCCCTATAAAAGGACGATCCATTCAGAGCATTCACTTTTGATCTCATGTCTTATCGACTTAACATCATACATTGCAAGTATTCGATTCTCATTCCCTTTTTACCTGCACTTTTTTATAATTCATCCTGAGCAGGACTAATAATAAAATGACCAACAGCCGATATTTAGAGAAGAAGCATCACACTCTTGGTAAAATATTCAAATAATTATTGCAACACGTTCACTGATTATGCTATAAGTAAGAATAAGAAGATGCTCCCCATCTCATACGGAAAAATTTCAAAAGGGGAAAAATTGATGCTAAAATCCATCCGCTTACTCTTTCTTGTGCTATTACTGTCTTTAACAGGTTTTATTTCACATCGCAAAACCCCATTTTTCTTCCAACGCTTTGAGGCGAAAACCGTTTCTTGGCAAACTCCTATCCAAAAAGAAGGGGTATTGGTTATCCCAGGGTCAATTCAAGCTGATTTTGGCTCCTTTGATCTACAATGGCATATTTCTAATCATCATTACCCTAAGCTTATAACCTTCACCCCTTCAGGCTCCAGTGCGTTGCCTTCTTGGGAAAAGCCGATCCTGATCTGGCCCCGGCAAAATGGAACAACCCATCTATTCATGCAAAGGATCCCGCTGTTGAACGAAGAAAAGCCGTATACACTTCAACGGATAACAACTGTACCAACGGAAGAACTCTTCTCTGTCATTCCCGAGCGACAACTCCCTCCCTTCTCATTGAAGAACCTCAAAACCACCCCACTACACTGGGGAAAGATGTACATGAAGAATAACGCCCAATATCTACCGGGAACGCTTGCTATTCCGAGCAGCCCGTTCTCTATAGCCTGGCGTAAGAAGCCGCGTCACACCGCTGAATTGGTTGCGTTGCAAACGCCTGAAGCCGGAGAAACCGATGGTGTAGATGTTCACTTGTACCTTTGGATGGATCCAAAAAAAGATCTCACCCTTATCTTCCAGGAACGTTACCCGTTGCTTCATCCAAACAGCACCACTTATCTCTGGCCTATTGCCGTTGTGTCCCAGAGCAAATTGATGAATGGATTTAAACAAGTTAATCGATAAAAACCAAACTCCATTCACTGATTGTCCATGTTCAAGTAAACAGGAGGAATAAAATGAAAAGAAGTTACTGTATTTTCTTACTCTTTCTTTGCTTGATTATTACTCTCACTGGATGTGGCGGCGGCAGCAGTAGCAGCCTTAGCAACAATGTATCGGATACATCTTCATACTGTTTGGCTCTCATACCCGGATCCTCCGTAACAGTTAGCCAGTTTGCCCATAATAATTACTATACCATCAACTCCCCGGTTTTACAGACCAAGCCGCAAGCCAATAGTTCTTCTCGTTCCTTTTATTCTTTTAGTATTCAATCCACGCCCACCGCATCATCAGTCGATCCATCGCACGGAGCAAACCTTTCTCGCTTCAATGCCGATTCTCAGCAGAACCCTTTATCTCCTGGACAAGCTACATTGGATACTAGATTACGCGAGAAGGAGAATGAACTCTTACAACAACAGTTACCACAACTCAATCCACAATCCAAAAAATACATAGCTTCTCCGACTCCCATTAGGCTTGGAACCAAATGGAATAATGTAAATATAGTCGCGACGAGTCAACAGATTGATACAACATGCCTCTACATTTCTAACCGTGCTTATATTTTCGTCGACAATCGCGATTGTACTGCCCTGCAAACCCTAGTCGAAGACTACGGCAAGACCTTTGACAAAGTCTACGACACCAATCATCGCTATTTTGGCACAGAAAATGACGTAGACAGGAATAACAAAGTCATTATCATCTTTACAAGGGAACTAAATTCCTCAAATCATATCCTTGGCTATTTCTATGCTGGTGATAAGTTCTCAAAATCTACAGTCAATGATTCGAACGAAGGCGATATCATCTATATCACAGCAGACACTTTGTATCATAACAATATAAACTATGGAAAGGAACTTGTCTATGGAGTCCTGGCCCATGAATTCCAGCACATGATCTACTTCGACCAACACTATAATCGAGGTGTGCTCAATACCTACACATGGTTAAACGAGGCTTTGTCCCAGGCAGCCGAGTATTACAACGGTTATCTCGTAAATCATAATATTTGGATCCAAGCTTTTCTCGAAGGGGAATGGGAAGGTCTGTCGTTGACCCACTGGACCGACAATAACTATGGTTACAGTGCAATCTTCATCCGCTATCTCATCGACCAGTACGGCGATGGGGCCATCAAAAAAATGTGCTCCACCAAACTTGTGGGAATTGCCGCTGTAGAAAATGCTACAGGCAGAGACTTCAATACGATCTTTCATGATTTCACCCGAGCTTTGGTCCTGTCGGGTACTGGAGTTACATCAGAGCCGAGATATAACTTTAAAACCCTAAATTTAAGGGAGATACAACCCAGCGGTCGAGGCGGATTGATGTACAAGCAGGAGTATATTGCCGGAGATATCATATCGAAAACACTATACCCCTATGAAATATTCTTCTGCCGATGGACAGAAAATATAAGTTCCCTGACACTAACAGGAGCAAATCAAAGCGGAACAGCTTTTGGTATAAACCGATAATTCTTATATACCTATTATCAGATGGTCCGCAAACCGTAACGCGTTTGCGGATCTTTATTTGCTTTTATGATTATTAAGATTACTTAGGAGTCAGTAATCAGAAGAAATAAAGTTAAAAGTCGGAATTCAGAATTCAGGAGTCAGAAGTTGGAACGGTGAGAAAGCCTTTGGGAGAAGGGGAACGGGTTCTCTCGCAAAGGCGCGAAGACGCAAAGAGTGGGAGAGGATCTGTTAGGGTATTAATTATTATATATCTTGGCGTCCTTAGCGATCTTGGCGACAAATAAAAAGACCCCAGGGCTTGAGAGAGGGCCTTTGCGGGAGAATAAAAGGCGTCCTTGAATCGACGTATAACTGTGCCGGAGCATTCTGAATACTGGCTCCTGTCTTCTGACTCCTATCTTGCTGAATCAACTTTATAATGATTTTAAGCCGCGATGAGAGCATTATAGGCGAAGATCTTTTGATTTATAAAGAATTATCTTGAATTAATTCGTAAGTTTTGTATATAATGTATATGTAACTTACATATAGGGAGTGAATGAATTGCCCCGTCAAAAGTGCTGCCATGGGGAACATAAACATCCTTGCAGTTGCGAGATGGGCAACCTATATCGGTTTGTCGAACCCATCGTTCTTATCTCCTTGGCACACCTGGGCACAGCTCATGGCTACTCCATCGCCCAAGAAGCAGAGAAAAGAGCGGTTACCCATGCCGGTGTCGATGTGGCGGCAGTCTACCGCGTTCTCCGACGATTTGAACAGATGGGCTATGCTCGCTCGGAATGGGTCACGGAAGGTTCGGGTCCAGCACGCAGAGAATACACCCTGACCAACGAAGGCCGCGAGCATCTTCGCCAATGGACCTCTGTGTTAAGTGAAGTTATGGAAGCATTGTCCAAAATTGTCGACGACTCTACCCGTTTGCTTGAATAAACCAAGGAGTTATCTTTGCCGTATATATGTAACTTGCATATAAAAGAAACTAGCTAAAGGAGGTATTGGAGATGCCACATTTTAATGGCACAGGTCCTCAAGGCGAAGGTCCGATGACTGGTCATGGTCGGGGCTATTGCATGGTGCCGCTCAATGAAGAATCATCATTCCCCCGCAAGGGTGCAGGGCAAGGGGGAAGGCCACGCGGAGGAGGTCGCGGTCGATGTTACGGCGGTGGTCGAAACCACGGAAACACCGGCTCTTCGCAAAACAAATAAGGAATATCCTCGATTGAAGGGTGGGAAAAAATTGCACTTAGCCATTACCTCAACCGGCGCCGACTTAAGCAGCCCCATGGATGAGCGTTTTGGTCGCGCCCGCTATATCTTGATCATCGACCCGGAGACCGATGCGATCCAGGTCATCGACAATAACGATAACCTCAATGCCGCTCAAGGCGCAGGTATTCAAACCGCTCAAATCGTTGCCGATCACCATGTGGATTGGGTCATCACAGGTCATGTAGGACCCAAGGCATACCAAGCCTTATCGCGAGCCAAGATTAAAATCGGTTCCGGCGTGCAGCACACGACCTGTCATGATGCGTTGGAGCATTGGAAAAACGGAGGGTACGAACCCCTTACCGAGGCTGATGTAAAAAGCCATTGGGGATGAACAGATGGAAAGGAAGAATTAGAATGAGTAATAACGAAGCACTGCGCCTTGCAATTCCTTCAGCGTCGCCCGGAGGACTCAAAGCAAATCGATCCGGTCATTTCGGCCGCTGTGACTGCTTTACCGTTGTAGAATTTCGAGAAGGAAAACAGGAAAACGTTTCCGTCATCCATAATCCTCCCCATATTGAAGGAGGCTGTATGGCTCCGGTTAACCTATTGGCAGGCAATAATGTAAACGCCATTGCTGTTGGGGGCATTGGCATGCGCCCATTGATCGGCTTTCGTTCAGTGGGAATCGACGTCTTGCTCGGTCACGGAGACAAAGTCGAGGATACGGTCTCCGCCTACCTTGAGGGCAATCTTCATCCCATATCGGATGAAGACACCTGCCAGGGCCACTAAATCATGGTTAAAGGCACAATCGCCGTTGCCTCCGGCAAGGGAGGAACCGGCAAGACAACGATAGCGCTTAATCTAGCCGCCGCCATCGGCTCCCCTGTTACACTCCTGGATTGTGATGTGGAAGAGCCCAATGTGCATCTTTTTCTTGGCCCAAGCTGGGAAGCGAATGAGGAATTCCATGTTTTGAATCCGTCCTTCGATGAAGAACGCTGTAGTGGATGCGGCGAATGCAAAAGGCATTGTCGTTTTAACGCCATCGCAATATTCGGCGGAAAGCCCATGCTTTTTCCCGAGTTATGTCACTCGTGCGGAGCCTGCGTCCGGGCTTGTCCTTCCCATGCGATTACGGAAGAACAGAGAGCGATAGGAAGAATTCGAGAAGGAACAAGCCATGGAATTCGCTTAATTGATGGAGAGCTTAACATTGGCGAGGCCAAAAGCCCTCCGCTGATCGAAGGGGTTCGACGGCGTGGAGATAATGAAACTCTAGCGATCATCGATGCACCGCCCGGAACATCCTGTCCTGTTTTGGCCGCTGTCAAAGACGTGGATTACCTTGTTCTCGTAACCGAGCCCACGCCCTTTGGCCTTAATGACCTTATTCTTGCAATGGAAATGGCGAAGGCTCTTCAACGGCGTTACGGAGTCATCATCAATCGTTCCGATATCGGCAACGATCAAACCCTAACCTATTGTCAAAACCAGGGGATTGCCATCTTAGCTCAACTCCCTTTCGATCGGGATGTTGCTCGTATATACTCACAAGGTAAGATCCCCTGTCACACGCTCCCGCATTATAGAAGAATCTTTGAAGATATTATCGCCCGTTTAAATAAGGAGATGATATGATGCGGCAAATCGCAATAATCTCCGGCAAAGGAGGAACCGGTAAGACTTCGCTGACCGCCTCCTTTGCTCAATTGGCAACAAAATGCATCGTTGCCGATTGCGACGTGGACGCTGCAAATCTTCATCTCATTCTAAGCGGATCCCGCGATTTACGAGCGCCCATAGCCTTTAGAAGCGGCTATTATGCTGAAATTAATAGTCAAACCTGTAATCAATGCGGTGAGTGTGCCAGCCTTTGTCGGTTTGACGCCATCTGTACGGGAACTCTTGGTCAAACTGAGATCGAACCATTGATCTGCGAGGGGTGCGGTCTCTGCGTCGATATATGTCCATCCGGGGCCATCTCTCTCAACGAGAAGATCGTCGGGAGCTTACTCGAGACGGAGACCCCTTACGGCCCATTAATCCATGGCAAACTCGGCATCGCCCAATCCGCCAGCGGCAAATTGGTAACAGCCGTTCGACGACGCGCCGAGGAGGTTGCCCATACAACGGATTGCTCATTGATCTTAATCGACGGTTCACCGGGAATCGGGTGCCCAGTCATTGCATCGCTCTCCGGCGTAGATGCCGCAGTTATTGTAACCGAACCGACCGTCTCCGGCCGACACGATATGCTCCGCGTCTTGGAGCTATGCAAAAACTTTGGCATCGAGACGTTTTTGGTGATCAACAAATGGGATCTCAATCCAGAACAATCCAATATATTGACGGACTTAGGCCGAACAAGCGGTATGGAACTCTTGGGGCTCTTAAGATTCGATCCCCTTTTCTCCAAAGCCCTCGCTCAAGGGAAGACACTTCTGGACTATGCACCAGACAGTGCCTCTGCAGAAGAAATACGTTTAATATGGAATAACTTGACTCAACAACAAACCCCTTCCTTAAGCGACCAATATAAGGAGGCATAGTATATATGAGTGAACAACATGGTCATGGCATCGAGATGGCCGTTCTAAATCAATGGAGTTCAGTTAAACGCGTCGTTGCCGTTATGAGCGGCAAAGGCGGGGTGGGAAAGTCCTCGGTGACTGCATTCGTTGCTGCAGCACTTCGTCGCCGCGGTTTAAACGTAGGAATCTTAGACGGCGACATCACTGGACCCAGCATTCCCCGGCTTTTTGGCGTGGGTCGCGAGCACATTGAACAGAGCGAACTAGGCCTCATGCCCGCTATCTCTGAAAATGGAATCCAGATCATGTCCATCAATCTATTGCTTGAAGCGGATACGGATCCCGTGGTTTGGCGAGGCCCGCTCATTGGGAATATGATCAAACAATTCTTCTCCGATGTGATATGGAATGGTCTCGATGTTCTCCTCGTGGATCTTCCGCCGGGAACTGGAGATGCTCCCCTATCTACGCTGCAATCACTGCCTTTGGATGGAGTCATTATTGTTTCTTCACCACAAGATGTCGCCGTTCTTGTCGTGGAAAAGGCCATTAAAATGGTGAAATTAATGAATAAACCCCTACTTGGGCTCGTGGAAAACATGTCGGGCATCGTCTGTCCCCATTGCGGCGAACGCTTCGATGTGCTTGGCAGAAGTCAGGGGAAGGAGTTAGGCGAACGATACGATATTCCCTGGTTAGGCGCTCTCCCCATCGACCCAACCTTGGACAAGTATACCGGGAGAATCGAGCATTATCAAAGTCCTGCCAGCGATGTGATTAACCGCCTTGCCGATGCAGCCGAGGGAAAATAGGCAGTCGTTCTGAACGCCGGTTGTTTAAACCGGCGTTTTATTTTTGTTGCCTTATTTAATTTCTCTTTGGGAAGGATAGCATTAAAGGGTATCAAAGACTTTTGTTTAATTATTCTATAACGAATTTTGCTGATTACTATCCTGGATCGGGGTGCAAGACATGATCGTAACCCTAAACGATGTATTAAAGGACGCGCAACGCAACAAATATGCCGTAGGACTCTTTAACACCGTCAATCTGGAGATGGCTAAAGGCGTACTTGCAGCAGCAGAGGAGACACGATCTCCGGTCATCATCGGCACAGCCGAAGTTTTGCTGCCTTATGCTGGTCTGGAAGAGTTGTCCTACTTTTTGGTTCCCATGGCCAAAAAGGCAACGGTTCCGGTTGTTCTACATTTTGACCATGGATTGACACCGGAATTGCTTGTTAAGGCGATGTCTTTGGGTTTTAGTTCGGTGATGTATGACTGCTCTACCTGTAGTTACCAGGAAAACATAGCCAAATGTAGGGAAATGAGTCATATTGCGAAAACATTTGACGTATCCATCGAGGCGGAGCTGGGGCATGTTGGTTCCGCAAGCGCTGATGCTGTCGAAGCCGACACATACGAGCAAATATATACGGATCCCATACAAGCAAAGGATTTCGTCGATCGAACCCGTGTTGATGCGCTGGCCGTCTCGATTGGCACTGCGCACGGCACGTATCGGAGCAAACCCCGGTTAGATTTGGAACGGTTAAAGGTCATCGCTTCCCGCTTAGATACACCGTTGGTTTTGCACGGTGGTTCGGGATTATCCGAAGAAGACTTTAGAGAATGTATTCATCATGGCATCAGCAAAATCAACATCTTTACCGATATTAACTGCGCGGCTGCAAAAGCTGCAGCCGCCAATTATCAAACCGGTTATGGAATGACGGACTTAATGGGATGTATCGTCGAAGAGGTTAAGAATGCCACCATCGCCAAGATGAAAATCTTCGGGTCTGTGAACCGGGCTTAAAGTATGTGCCTTTTTCTCCTTCGACCCTTGCGTTCCATGCAGAAAAGTATGGGTTCACAAACTAAAAAAGAAGGATCGAACCCAAAAATGGAGTACGAACCTTCTTTTGAGTTTAACGAATGCCCTCTTTTGGTAAATCCCGATAAAATCGGTATCCATTCCGATTGCATTTTTTAATGTCATACATGGCAGTATCTGCGTTCTGCAACAGGGAGTTCACATCAGTACCGTCCATGGGATAGCAGCTGATTCCAATGCTAGCCCCGAGAGCACAGGTGTGTTCTTGCACATTAATCGGTTGAGTAACCTCTTCCAAAATCCGCTCAGCGAGATATCCCGCATCCTGTAACCCTTGCAGGTCTTCAACTAAGAGCGCAAACTCATCACCGCCAATGCGAGCTACCATGTCGTTCCCCCGGACACAGTCTCGAAGTCGATCGGCAATTACCCGTAGAACTTGGTCTCCAGCATCATGGCCCCACTTATCATTGATGGGCTTAAACTCATCGAGATCGACAAAGAGAATGGCCACTTGAGCATGGTATAATTGGGCATAGGCTATTGCTCTACCAAACCGCTCCTGAAACATAACCCGGTTGGGTAGTCCGGTCAACGTATCGTGAAACGCCATAACTCGATATCTGGATTCCGATTGTCTAATCAATTCCCTGGACTTCTCCAGCTCTACATTGCGGGCTTTCAGCGTCGAAGAATGTGTCTCCAGAAGTTCCTCCTGTATGACTCGGTTGGCCTCGCTTCGAGACAGTTTCTTCTTAAGAATGCGGATCTCTTTTTCCAGGGCAGCGATGCGCGCCTCGTATTCCGTTGCGTTCATCATATTGATGTCCTTTCCGATTTTCTCTCTAGCTGTCTTCGGCTGGACCAATCAATAGCGTAACGAAAGTAGTGCCATGAAAGAGTGATCGCTCCCCCTTTTCTAGTGGGCCAAATTCTCCATAGGAATAAAAACCACTAAACGGAATGTCTCCTAAACACTCTCTTGTTGTCTTGGTTTCTTGCACGATCTGGGTGCCCATGATCATCTTCCTTCCGGCGCAGGAAAAGAGCAATGCGACAGCGGGTTCAGTTCCTGGGTATGTCGCTAAAGCGCGTTGAATCGACTCCGAGCAAGAAGAAACGATGGTTTCTCGATCAGCCGTTCCGATCTGCACCCGAGCGCCCTCCGGCACCTGACCGTTCAGTCTGACACTGCCGGTTTCAACATCACAGAATGGTGCACTGCGTACGTAAAAACTTTCACGGTCTTCTTCATAGACCGCCAGGCAATAATTCATAAACAAGCTGCAGTTTTTCCCAATAAAACTCTCGAAATAATCCAGAGCCGATTGGTTTCCGATCCGATAGATAATATTCTTCTCTGAAGAAGTCACAATCTCCTTCCCGCCCATTGGTGCGTGGCCTCCTTTGATCCCGCACGAGAAAACCACTTCACCGGCAAAAAGCAAGATCACGACACTGTCGGTCAATACTTCATCATTATAAAACTGATAAGTGCTTCGTCGTTTGGAATGAGCCGCCGAAGCTGCACCGATCATTGGAAATTTTTCTCCTAAAACTTGACCGATCCCTTTATCGATCTCCGAAATGCCGGCATTAATCGGATCGGATAGAATAACCGCAAAACGCTCTTGATCCAGATAACGCTTTAAACCAGCCCGTGCTGTCGTTGCCGCAAGCCGCCCCGCCTCTTCTCCCAACTCCGATGAGCCTCGACTGCAACCCGCTCGAATTTCAACATTATCTGCAACGAATACCATCAGAGTAATCGAGTCTTCAGTAAATCCATATACAGACGACAACTCCCCATCCGTACTGCAACCAATCAACTCTATCCCTGGGAAAGCCCTTCGGATCGCGGTTAAAATGACTGGATGGTCATAATCCGCGGCGCAAAATAGGATGCCTGCTTGGGGCACCGAGCCTACTAATGCATTTTTTATTTGCTCTAAAACCTCTTGGATTGCATCAATGGCTTGAACATCCTCGCTATGGCCCAAAGCGACTTTCATCAAAAAAATCACGTCCCCAATCCATTGAAAATTAAGCATGATGGATTTTATGGTACGGTGTGTTTTCGAAATATCCAAGTATACATGATAAATGATATAACAATTATCGGTAAAGGAAAAGACTCCCTTTAATTTGTTTATTCGACATAATGAGACAACTCCAGTTAAAGACGGGGTACTGGCTCTCTGCTCCTCCAAAATAAAAGAAACACCCTATTAGCTGGTGTTTCTTTTTACTGCTTTTTCAGTATAATGTGTTGAGTTTAAATATAAGCCTTGGCTTCAATGGTCTATTTGTATTATAGATAACTTAATGGGTTTCTTGTTTGACCGTGTACAATCACTTCAAAATGGAGGTGCGGCCCGGTACTGTTTCCCGTGGAACCAACAGCTCCGATTCGTTGTCCTGTTCGGACCCTTTGTCCAACTCTAACATCTAACTTTGATAAATGAGCATATCGCGTTTGCATTCCATTTCCATGGCTGATCAAAATGGCGATGCCGTAACCTCCGTTCCAACCGGCTTCCACAATGGTACCATCGGTATATGCGTACACCCCATTGCCCTTAGGAGCTGCGATATCCAATCCGTTATGAAAGCGTTTTCGACCTGTAATGGGATGAACCCGCATGCCGAAGTTGCTTGATATCCTCGTTCCGTGGACAACCCCGTAATTTATTCTCCCGCCTCTGGCTACCGTAGTTCTCGTCCCAATCTGAACAATGGCGTTGACCGGTTTTTTTATGACCTTTTCCTTCTTTACCTTTAACGAACGTTGGTATCCATTGAAAAGGGTGATATGGTATTCGACTTCCTTTTCGCCTTCCACACCTTCTCTTATCGTTGTTCTCTGGTTTTGATAGAGGTTATGATCCCTTCGATAATCGTTCTTGAAGGGAACAGGTTCAATAATCGTGTTTTCAAGTTCTACAACCACATCTAACATAGGTTTTAAAGGCTTTATGATCAGTTTATCCCCGGGATGAATATTGTCTGGATCAACATTGGGATTATAAATCTCCAATACGTTTACAGTAAGGTCGTGGGCTTTGGATATGCTCCAAAAACTGTCTCCCTTTTCCACCTCGACTTCTACCGACTCTTCACGAACGGCATAGATCATTTCCCTCGCTGCTTCCAGAGCGTCTATCTCCTCCGGACGAACCACAACTTCATGGATCTCCACTTTCTGTGGAAAATAAATCCTTTTAACTCTGGCCTTCTCATCGATATTCACCAAGTAACTCTGTTGGTACTCTTCCAGAAGGCGCTCAAGGGATTCCTTCTGGCTAACGGTAACCCATACTTTGTTACCCACGATCAGTTGATACGCCTTCTCTTTCCTGAATGCGTCGGCAATAACCCGAAACCCAGAGAATGCCGTAGCGATTAACGCAACTGCTGTTATAATGAACAGCATTCTTTTCTTATGCAAACATATCACTTCCTCTACGATGCAATATCATGAGTGGCTTTTGCATAAACATATCCCTTAAAAACGTTTTCAACTGATATAAATGTTCCGTTTAACCGTATTGTTTACATAAACAAGATATATTCTATCATAGACGACCTCCAAAAGGTCATAGTAAATAATAGAACATTCATCAAACAAACCTTCATTGTTTCACATCTCTAGAGCTCCCCTTAAGTCAAACACAAGCGAACACAAGTAAAAAATTCATTCCACATTTTTGTACATAGGGAATTATTTGAAATGGGAAAATGGTTATGGTAAAATCAACATTATTAGAAAATAAACTAAAATCTTATTTAAACCAATTAATTCGTAATGCAAAGGAGGAAACCCATGCTAAGTATTAGAACAACTGCTCTCTTTGTTGGACTCATTCTCTGTCTCGCTCTGGTATTTTCTGGCTGTGGAAGTAACAAGCCCCCGGAAGTGACCCCGAGATCCTGTTATGCCTATGTGCCGAATTTTGATGATAACACCATCTCCATCTTCAGACAGAATTCCGATGGATCATTAACAGAAATTCATTCCCCTGTAACGACAGGCACGAACCCTGTCAATCTGGTAGCAACCCGCGATGGAAAATACCTATATGTCTCTAATTATAATGATATCGGTATGTCTTGTTACAGGATAAACGCTGACGGCTCTTTGTCGCTATTAACTGATGACCTTGTTCAGGTTAATAACTACGTAGGACACATTAGATTAAACCCTGGCGGAAATCGTCTATATGCCATTTCTTCTTCAGCGACTAGCCTGGTGAACGTTTTTGACATCCAGACAAACGGTAATTTGCAAAAAGTAGCTGCTAGTTCTAGTATTCCGGTTAATAGTAACGCTCAAGATATCGCATTTACTCCAAACGGTCAGTATGCTTATGTTTGTGCATCAGGAAAAACCGTGGTCCTTTATAGCGTTATCGACGATGGTACGCTATCCCTTGGTTTGAGTTACGATACAGAAAACAATCCCGTATGTCTTGGGATCACTCCAAACGGTCAGTATTTATACGCGCTCCACAATACCAGCTCCAATAACCTGGATGCCTTTGAGATTGCCTCGGATGGCCAACTTGCACATATCGAAACTAAAACTATCTCCGGCGCATATCCCGAGGATTTCATGATCCACCCCAATGGAAAATACTTATACACCGCCAATTGGTCTACAGATAATATCTCCGTCTTCGAAATTGGAATGGATGGAAAGTTAACACTCAAAAACACTTATAGCACAGGAACACGTCCAAGAAGAATTAATATTGATCCAGCTTATAAATACTTATATGTAACGAACAGGGATAGTAATAATATCACAGTATTTGTCATCCAACCCGATGGGACCTTAGTTAATACAAACACTACTGTGGAAACAGGAGCCACGCCATACAGAGTTGAGTTAGTATCAAAGTAATTAATAATACAGGAGCTTTATAGATTCAATCGAGCAGGAGGGGGTGATTAACCCCCGTCCTCTCACACCACCGTACGTGCCGTTCGACATACGGCGGTTCATGCAGTACAACGAAGTTTATCGTACCGTTCAACTAGACTCAAGAGCCCTTGGTTTTTCCAAAATGAAAGGCTAAGGGCTTTATTCACTTGAGGAGAATTCGCAAGACGCCAATGACCTTTACGCGACCTACTGATGAGTTGCGCCCATTCTGGAGTAATGCCGAGAGAGACCAGTTTAGATTTCTTGGTCTTCGGTTTCTTCCACTGTTTGAGGTAACACATTCTCAGTCGTCGTCGTAGCCACTCATCGAGTTCCTGAAGAACACTGCGGGTATCTGCTAGTTGATAGTACCCAATCCATCCCATGACATAAGTATTCAATTCTTCGATTCTCTCTGACATGGCCTGGCTTTTGCTGCGCGAAGTCAATTCTCGAACTTTGTTCTTGAATCGCTTGACCGTTTTCTGTGCAAGACGTATTCGGGTCTCTCTTTCCAGTGTGAAAGAGAAGCCTAAAAATTTCCGCTTCCACGCCCGGTCTATCGCACTCTTCTCCTGGTTGACCTTGAGCATTAGTTGCTCTTCTACAAATGCAGAAATGCTTTTCATGACCCTTTCTCCGGCCCGTTTGCTTTGCACATATATGTTACAGTCATCGGAATAGCGCGCGAACACATGACCTCGCCGTGTTAGCTCCTGGTCAAGATCGTCCAGCATGATGTTGGATAACAAGGGGCTTAATGGGCCTCCTTGCGGGGTTCCCTCTTCCGTTGTCACACAGCAGCCGTTGACCATGACTCCGGCTTCGAGGTATCTCCGGATAAGCGTTAGCACCCGTTTGTCCTTCACTTTCCGTGCAATCCTCGACATGAGAATGTCGTGGTTCACTCGGTCGAAGAACTTTTCCAAATCCATGTCGACTACCCATCGATAACCCGCTCGAATTGCCTTCTGGGCATACCGAACCGCTTGACCTCCATAAGTTTGTGACAAAGCCATTCTAACATGGATAACATCGGATCGGGTTCAGTCATAAATCTCAGTAGCATTTTTTCGAAGGATGCGGTACTCTTTAAGTAAGCCATCGGGTACTAACTCCTTTCGTGGTTTGTCTCAGCAACTTACCATTTCGGAGTCCCCGATGGTTTTTCCTATCTCAAATTGCGAACTTGATTATACACTAGCTCTTCGCCGAACATGCCATTTAGGAGCTATAGCCTCATTCACAATTGCCTGTGATAAGAATAATTGCCGACAGGCAATTATTCTTCCTTAAACCATAAACATGCTTTCCGCTGTATCATTATAAAAGGCCCTAACCCGTTTTAACCCGGGTTAGGGCCTTTTATTCGAATAATAAATCCAACATTCACGCTTGTCAGTTATACTTCGCTACGTGTTCAATAGTACATCGCTCTGTACCGGGTCTTATGGCGTTAAAGTGACGGCCCCAATTCGAAATCCTCCACACTAGTCCAAGGAATGATGTTCAATCTGCGTCTATCGTCCAAATCGTAATAACTCCAAGTCGATTCCCATTTATTGCTTTTTGGCGATAACAATCTTTACTGGAGGGGTTTTCATCCGTTTAATCATCCAAACAGCACAAGCCAGCGACGCTAACACAGTGATAGCCAAGGCTCCTGTCGGACCAATAAATGTCAATATGTAATAAAATACTGCAACATATACTTTGACTCTTACCGGCCTATGGGGCCCACCCTGGGTTTGAATCAAATTGGCAAACCAGTAAAAAAACGTCCCGGCTACTAAAACTACTCCTAATACCGCTAAAGGCGAAACCATTGCTTTTAAAGGGGAGTATTTTTCGGTAGTATGCGTATAATCATCTTGGTCTAAATAACAATTGAGACTATCCAAAAAGGCTTCCTTTGTATGTTCATCTTTCATAATGAGCGGCTCGTAGGTTTGCTCTTCCCCTTCTTGATATGTCACACCAATTAGGCGCCCTTTTTGTTTTGTTTCAATTTCTTCAACAGATGGGATATCAATGACTATCACTTCATCGAATTTACCAGAGATGGATTGATGTATTTCTATGTTTTCAATCCATTTGTCAACTACACTTGGATCAACACCTGCGATAATCTGTTTTGGAGTAAGGATTACAATCTTATCTCCATGTACGGGGAAAGTTTCAATTTTACCATGCCGAAAGTCCGTTTCCAATTTCAACCGTCCTCTCTAATTAAGTAAATTCATTTTTTGCATCTATAATTGTAGTTTATATTTTTATCATTCTCAACCTAAAATGTGGTTTAATTTAATCTCCTACATTTTTAAGTCAAAATATGTCCAGGGGAGCAGGAGAGCGGGTCTTGGAGGTCATGCAGATGATAGAACTAAATTGGCCATGTCAGGCCGAGTATTCTTTACCTATTTTTTGCTAAATTGTGCCATTTTTTTGCAGGAGTCTTCTGTAAAATTGACGAACTAGCATTAAAAACCACTAATCATTCTATTCTACGAAGGGCGGTCAAGCTATGAAACAAACTATGCCTCTCATTTTAGTTTTTGTTCTGATCCTAATGTCTTTTTCATCCGGTTGCGGTGGGTCTAACTCACACCTAAGTCCAAAGCCTACAATCTATGTGGGAACTGATGGGGGTTTATCCATCTCCACCGACGGCGGCAATTCATTTACCAATAAAACGACCGCAGATGGTCTTGGGAATGATAACGTATACGGTGTCTTTGTTACAGGCTCAACCATCTACGCAGCAACCACTGGAGGTTTATCCATCTCCACTAACGGCGGCGCCTCCTTTATTAATCGAACAACCGACCATGGGTTGGGAGATAATATGGTATATAGTGTTTTTGTCTCTGGCTCGACCATTTACGCTGGAACCCTTGGAGGATTATCCATCTCTACCGACGGCGGCGATTCATTTACCAATTTAACAACCGAAGATGGACTCGTGGGTGATTGCGTAAACGATATTTATATTTCCGGCTCAATCATCTACATAGCAGCCGAAGGAGGTTTATCCATCACTAATGATAACTGTACTTCCTTTGAAAATCGAACAACGGAGCACGGTTTAGCTTACAATTACGTAAACTCCGTTTATGCTTTCAATCCCAACATTTATGCGGTAAATAATGGAGGATTATCCATCTCTAACGATAACGGCATTTCCTTTAATCATAAAACAACCGACGACGGTTTGGGAGCAACGGCAACCTGCGTATTTGCCAACGACTCTACCGTTTACGTTGCAACTTTTAACGGACTATCCATCTCTACCAATGGCGGCGAATCCTTCTCTATTAGGACAACCGACCATGGGTTGGGAGATCTAAAAGTATGGACCGTTTTTGCCTCAGGCCAAACCGTTTATGCGGGAACGTTAGGCGGTTTATCCATCTCCACCAACGGTGGCGCCTCCTTTATTAATCGAACAACCGACCATGGGTTGGGAAGTAACTGGGTGTATAATATTTGTGTGAAATAACGGCAATGATGGGATTGCTATATAACTCATTGCGCTCATCAACGTTGATTCAATCAGGAAGCCCGAACCTATAGAACCTATATAAGGTTCGGGCCAATTCGCTCTACTATATAGACATCGTTAAGATCTCGCCATAAGCTGGGACAGTAGCATACCGAGCAATCCTCTGTATCTTACCTTCGCCCTCCCCACATATTTTCGACATGAATTTATAGTTCAGCCCGCTTACCCCGAAGCGGGCTATTGGCTGTTTGTTTCAGCCAATGATTCCCCCAGACCGGATCGCATGGACCGTTTTCGCTCCGAATTGAGTTGGGGTCGAGTTTTGTTCCCTATTGAAATGGCCTCGGTGATGTACGGTCTTTAAAGACCCATGAGTTATGTTATTAGCCGTCCTTACCTTTAGCGTTGGTCGTACTTTGCAAAAAGATGACGAACACCCAAGGTGACCGCCATGCATATTTCTCACAATTTTGACCTTTAGTCCTAACCTAAATCCGAGATATCCGTCGCTTCTCCCCGTGATCTTCATTAACGACACCGTCGCAGAGTGGCGATTACATGGAGTTTTGTTTTGTTGCACCCGGAATCTTCAGGATCAAGTCAGCATTCTTATCTTTTCAATCCTGTATTTATTCACACCTTCCACAATAAACTTTATGTTATCATACTCTATTTGTTCTCCTGCTTCTGGTAAACGACCAAATAACCCCGTCACAAATCCGCCAATCGAGTCAAATTCCTTTGATTCAATGTTAACCCCTACCATTTCACTAATAAGGTCAATTTTCGCAGCGCCGCGAAGGATATACTCATTTTCTTTTACAACCTCTATCTCGCCGTAAATCTTATCGGTCTCGTCATGAATGTCGCCCACAATCTCTTCCACTAAATCTTCCATGGTAATTATTCCGGCAGTCCCCCCATATTCGTCTAATACGATGGCCATTTGTACTCTTTTATCCCTCATTTCACTAAATAGCTGACTAACTAATTTGAATTCAAAAGTAAAATAAGGTTCTTTCATATACTTGGCAATATCAAAGGTTTCTTGGGAGGCGTCAAAGAGAAACAGATCCTTTAGGTACAAGACGCCAACGATATTATCCATTCTTTCTTCATAAACAGGTACTCGCGAAAAACGCTGTTTCTTAAATACATCAATTATTTTTTCATAGGAGGAGTGAACTTCCACCGAAACCACGTATGTCCTTGGAGTCATAACATCCGTAACCCTTGACTCTCCGAATTCAAGCACGTTATGGATCATCTTCTTTTCTTCGCCCTCAAGTACACCCTCTTCATGACCAACATTGATCATCGTCTTTAACTCTTCTTCTGTAACAAAAGGCTGTTGACTGTCGATACGTCCGCCGAAAAGTCTAATAAGCCAATTCGTTATATAAATAAGAACTTTAGTAATTGGTTTTAATATCGAAACAACAAAACCGATAATGGTTGCCATCTTTAGGGCGATTCTTTCCGAATTTTGGGCTGCTAAAGACTTGGGAGTAATCTCCGCAAAAATCAAAACCAACAGCGTCATTATTCCTGTGGAAATTCCCACTCCCATACTGCCGAAATACTTAATGGAAAGTGAAGTTGCCAAAGCAGACGCTCCAATATTCACCAAATTATTGCCCACAAGAATGGTCCCCAATAATCTACTGGGGTTGTGCACTAATCTTTGTATCTTATGGGATCCCGGAATGTTCTCATCAACCATGTTCCTTATCCTAATCTTACTTAATGACATAAGCGCAGTTTCTGATGCAGAAAATAGGGCAGACAAAATCAAGAATGCCATCAAAACGACTAGCTGCCATATATCTCCTATTTCCAAACCAAATCACTCTCCCAAAACCTTCTTGTATTTGTTAAACCAAATTTATTATTGCTCATTCTCCCTATAAGAATATTATAATGTTAATCAAATAAGGATGACCCTTATCGGTGGACATCATTGCTCTTGGATAATGGTTCCACGACCACGCCATAATATCCTTTAGCTGCCAAGTTACTTACCCATGCCGGGCGTATACAAAAAGCCGAGACCACAAAAGGTTATGGCCAACTCATTCTATTTGGATTGCTTTATGGCACGCCCGTCATGTTGGGGTGAACTCTTCTCCTGTTTTGGGCAAACCGCAGGTTTTTGGAAGGAAAGGTATATTATTCTGTCTCAGCGCGCTTACCCCAAAGGCTGGCTATTGCTGTTATTCCATCGAATTAGTCTTAACCAGCAATTTTCTTGGCCGCCGCACCCCCAGTTTCTAAAGATCTGCTTCCAGCAATGCGATACCCATGGAATTTTATTTTTAGATTGCTCTTCGATTAATAAGAATCTCCTTCATCGTATAGAAACCGGCTTTGCCCACGATAAACCGCCGGGAGTAGGACCGATGGGTCCCCTGGATCTCATCAGACGGACCGAAAATGATTCCCCCAGACCGGATCGCATGGACCCGATTCTGTTTTCGCTCGAATCTTCGAACCATATCGATGTTTATTATCTTTAGCGGTCATTACGGCGCTAGCGGTTTTCAGCGGGTTCCGGAAGGCGCATCCCTTTTGTTCTGGTGATGATATTTACTGATTTCCATCACCATACCCGGGAAGCAGCAAGCGGACTTAATCAGAGCGTTCCCCCTCTGTGCAAATGGCATATCTATTTCATGAACGACTCGGATGATATCTCTTTGAATAACGGCAAAAAAGAGATGAGCCATGAACCACACTCATCTCTTTATTCTTTAACCCTGCAGAAATCTGCACATAATCGATCTTCAACCTATTCTAAGCTTTACTAATGGTAACTTTATAGCTCTTTGTCTCCCCAGGATCTCCAGGCATCCAGGGCGCAATCAGATCAAACCTTAGGTTAAAAGTACCCGCCTCAACCGCAAGGAAATTGAAGGTATGCGTTACGGGAGCAATCCCCGGGGCACTGGGCTGAATATGGGCACTTGAGAGAGCTAAACCACCATCAAGTTTGGAAAGATACCATCCGTATCCTGTTGACCCTACCATGGACTGAAGTGTTATTTGCAACGTTTGGCCTACTTTTGTCTGAATAGACTCAAACATCGATTCGCCTCCTTGACACCGAATGTACAGAATAGGATATTCGGGTCAAAGAAGATAATAACCAGTCCGATTGCAGAAAAGGCGATATGATAATGGTTCTATCTTGGTCCGGCATCAATGGAGTCAACCATAGATTACTCTCCCCTCTTTTACGATTTGGGAAGTAAATGAGTTTGGCTCCAGCAATGCTTTCTGCAATTCTTGAGTATTGCAAGTGAGCACATCAAGAGGAGTGTCTATTAGCCCAACCAATCGACGCAATTTTAAGCTTCTTTCTCTATTGGATAATGTATTTTCTTCATTCCAAACCACAAGTAAGTCGATATCAGAATCATCATTATCAAGACCTCCGGCGACTGAACCATATAAGATAATGCTCTCCGGTTGAATCTGAGCGGTAATACGCCGAGTCAGTCCTTCAATCAGTTCTTCTTTTCCCATTTCGGCACTCCCCCCCGCTTAGTATCCACTTAAGCTCGGAGATACTAATCTGAATTAATTATATCAAAAAATTGGATGCCCGAGCCATTATAACTACTTTCGACTTTATCCTTCGATGCTTTTTCTTAACTCCAGAGCGATATTCGAACTCTCCAACCGCATGATGCTCTCCTCGGCGCTACCAAAATATTATGATACACCTACCTTAACCACTAACGGCTTCTTTTTTGTGATATTTCTCCCAATATCGTGGGTAACGACCAAATCAAGAATATTTAGACGAAAGCGTTTCTTGAACCTTTTTATCCAGTTACCAGCGATTGATATTTGTCAAAAATATTTGATTAAAAACAGGATTTCAATAATTTTAGCGAGAATTTAGGATCAGAATTACTATTTCATCTTTTCATCCATACCCAAGTATAATTAACTTATACCAAAGGGGGTTCTTAATGGAGAACAAAGAATATTTGGATTCTTTTCGTTCCTGTCTCAAACAATTAAACCCTTTAGTTAAAGGAATATTTATCGGAGTACTGATTGTTTTTTTTGCAGTATTAATTGGTGTCGTTTCTTATTTTTTAGGTTGGCATATTGGAAGGACCAAGGCAATTAAAGATGCTAATCTTAAAAAGAGCTGCGCTCCACTTTATGAAACCCACTTAATATCGAACTCGGACCTTCTGTAAGTCAGATCGGGCTTCTTAAGCTTAACCAATGGTATTTTATATTGGGTCTAACGGTCAAATGAAGACTAATTAGGTAATTTCCTTCTCTAACAGTAAGGACCCAAGCCTGTGAGCTTGGGTCAAAGTATCATATCAAGATTACTGTCAAAAACATTAGGATCGAACGCGGTATTTTACACATAACCGCAGATAAACGTGGATTTTTGCCGTTACTATGTGTACGGTCTCCGTATGAGGGGCAACGGCGAAATCAAGAATATTCTTGCCATTTGACAAAGCTAACAACATAGACTATTTAGTCTTCAAATACTCCGTAATCATTTCCAAGAATCGCCGGGCATTTTCCAACTGCTCTTCGGCCTCTTCTTTTGTCGCGGAAAAAAAGTCGCTGTAATCGCTCTCGTTCCGTTTCATACTTGCGCTCGTTAATATGGTTGAATACTCCTTAGCTATTTTGCCAGTTTTAACATACTCCTGTTGGAAGTAACCCATCACTCCAGAGTGCTTTTTAAAATCAATCTCATCAAGGGCAAGCAAGGACCTTATTGCATGGAAAATCGCATAGTATGATCTATTCATAGACTACTTAAAGAGGTTGAGCTTAAACAGTTCTTCCGCAGCGTAGCAGTCTTCCTTCGCTTTATCTAACCGATAACGAGCCAGTTCCGATCGCTTTTCCTCAAACATGAATCGGAACCCCTCTTGCCGTACATTAATAAAGAATGGCAAGACTTCTTTATATTCTTCGTATTCCTCCATACTTTGAAGGACTACAGATAAAACCACATCATACTGCAAGTTGATCTCAGTCACCATCTCCACAACGGGCATAGAGTATGCTTTTAGAGCCATTTTATCTTCATTCACCAATACAAGAATATCGATATCCGATTCTTCGTCTTGTTGATTTCTGGCATATGACCCGAAAAGGATGACTTCGGCAAGTTTATCTCCGAAAAGACTCCTCATCGCAAGCGCCAGCTCTTCTCTGGCCTCTTGAGCATTTGCCATATTCATCTTTTGTTGCCTCCTTTCGGTAGCCTCACTTAAGCTCGGAGATACTAATCTAATTTATTATATCAAAAAATTGGATGCCCGAGCCATTATAAATACTTTCGACTTTTATCCTTCGATGCTTTTTCTTAACTCCAAAGCGATATGCGAACTCCCCAACCGCATGATGCTCTCCTCGGCGCTGCCAAAACTCAGTAAATTGATGCTTCCATACCATACAATCCGCTGATCGATGATGGCGAATTTTTGATGAATATTTGATTTACTTATGATACTTTTCTCCCCGCGCAATCTTAAACGCCCGATAAACCTGCTCCACCAGCATCAATCGGAACAGTTGGTGAGGAAAGGTCAACTTCGAGAAGGAGAGCGCCAACTGAGCCCGCTTGAGAACCTCGGGAGACAGTCCATTGGAGCCGCCGATGACGAAGCAGATCCTTCTCCCCTGCATCTCCCAAGCCTTAACCTGTTCGGCTAAGTCCTCCGAGGTCAATTCTTTGCCCTGTCGGTCCAGACAAACCACCGTATCCTCGTTGTCGATCCTTCCCAGGATACGTTCACCCTCTTTTACGATGGCCTTTGGATCCCCGTCCGGCGCATCGTCGATCTCTACGATCTCCATCTTCGCATAGGGTTGCATCCGCTTAAGATACTCAGCGATCCCCTCCCGGATATAGCCCTCCCTGACCTTTCCCACGGCGATAATTCGTATCTGCATCGCTATATCACCAAATAGCATGGCGGTGCATCGCAAAACTGGCACTTCTCCGGAGCTCGCCATTGTCTAAAATGAATCTCGTCTAAGCGGTGAATATCCGGTGACTCGCCATACTCTTCCACGAACTCATCCAGCGCTTGCTCCAAATGTTCTTTACAGACCAGAAACATGCTTGTCCACTCCCCCTAGGAATAGATAAATTCAATCCATCTATCCCTATTTTACCATAGAATCGTACAGGTTTTTCAAGAGTATTACTCTCGCCCAATGGGCTTCTTCATCATTTCAGAGCCTTCAACCCGAAAGAAGGCATGGCGTGCGATGACGATCTGGATCGGTAGGATCGTATATACCTTGTCCCCCGAGTTCATCGTCACTCCACGAAAGACTTCCATCACCACATCGGGGTCGAGTCCATCCAATTCTTTTCCGATAAAGACCTGGAGTTTGCGGCGTAAAAGCTTTTCCAAATCCTCTCGTTCCGATCCCTCCACGCCTTCGAGAACCAACTCGACCGTCTCGACCACCGCATAGCGCTTCCTGGACAGGCCTTCACTCAACTTATTCAGATTCTCTTGAGCTTCTTTTAGTTCCATATTCAACCGGTTACGCTCGATGGTTAAACCCTCCACGCGACGGCCGCAAACAGTCATGGTAAAGGAAGCCCCGGTGAAAACGCCGAGAATAATGGCGGCCAACCCCCGCAACCAATAGTTTGAGTCGTCTCGTTTCATGGTGTTCCAATGCTCAAGTTTGTGGTAAGTTGGCGAATGATCCAATAACCCAATTGGGCTCCAGCAAACGCTCCGGTTACTGCAATTCCCTGTTTAACCAGATCGTGAATTTGACGATGAACCAAACCGGTCTCAATGGCTTCCAAGACCGTGAAGCTTCCTCCAATGGCCATCGCCATCGCCCATATTTTAAGATCAGCCGCTAATTCTAGGGCCGTCTTAAATGGTCGGCCTGAAAAGAGCAACGCTGGTAATGCTCCAAGTAATGGCCCACCCAATTCAATCCCCACAGCGGTAAAGAACGGAAAAGCAAACGTCCTGGCAATCGGCCGAAGCATAGCCGCACCTCCCATCGGTTTACTTATACTATATTTCATCTTGTGATGAAGGAATGCCTAATAAAAGAAATTCCCCCTCCAATTATAGGAAGGGGAATTTTCAATTAATAATCCTTACCTCTGTTCGGCAATGGTTACCCTTGTTTGATGCCGCGTCTCTCCACGATAATACTCCAACTGCACTTGCTGGCCGATCTTGAGGTTGGCTATGATCTCCCGAATATCCCGTTGCGGCGACACTTCATGGCCCGCCACCTTTACAACGACATCGCCTGGTCTTAATCCGGCTTCATGGGCCGGGGCTCCCGAATTGACATCCGTGATTAAAAGTCCATTATCGACAGGAATTTTAATTCGGAAGCGTTGTTCGGCTAAGGGACGGATATGCTTATCAAAGGGGATGTATCGGATTCCAATGCCGCCTCGACGTACACGGCCATCTCGAATGAGCTGATCGGCAACGCTTTTCGCCGTATTAATGGGTATCGCGAACCCAATTCCTTGAGCCTCCTGAATAATGGCGGTGTTTATACCTACAACCCGCCCTTCGCTGTCCAGTAATGGCCCACCGGAGTTTCCTGGATTAATCGAAGCATCCGTCTGGATTAGACCCCGCAACGGCAATCCTTCCGAAACTTGCAGCGAACGTCCGAGCGCGCTGACCACACCAACGGTAACGGTATTGGAGAGACTCTCTTCCAGTGGGTTCCCAATCGCTACAGCCAATTGCCCCACCCGAAGTTTATCGGAGTCGCCCAACGTAGCCGTGGGAAGATTGGTTAGTTCAATCTTGATAACCGCTAGATCCGTCAGGGGATCAGCTCCCACAATACGCGCCTCAGCACGGCGCCCATCGGGGAGTACAACAATAATTTTGTCCGCTCGATTAGTAACATGATTATTCGTCAGGATATACCCGTCTTTTCGAAAAATTACACCGGAACCCAATGCGGGAATCTCCCGATACGCCCCACGTAAGAAGAAATCATTCACTTCCACCAAGCGTGTTGTGGTGATCATCACAACTGCGGGTCCCACCCTCTGAACTACCCGCGTCGTTGCTGCTTCAAAGTCGGTGATCCGAATCGTCGCTTCCGGTTGAGCCGGGGGTGTCGGTTCTTCAGGCGCTGTTTGCGGCGCCGGTTGGGTTTGTGGAGGCGGCACCACTAGCGCATCTCCAAGTCCTGTATATCTTACGGCCAACAGAACCATTAGGCCGCCTAAAAATGCCGCCATCAGCATCAATGGGAATATTCCCGATGCTCGGTCCGATTGCCAAAACCGCATTTTCTTCACCTCAAGCTATCATTCGTCTAAAACCGCGCGTTCTAAGCAATAAACGTCGATCGTGTGCTCCCTATCCTCTATCCTAATTCGCTGGGTCATCATCTCACAACTCCATCCGTCGTCCGTCATCTCCGCCATAAACTCAATGGCGTAAGCGCGACCCGGATCGGAGAGTAAAAGATGACCTCCCGGCTCTAAGTATTCCCTAAAAATCTTTTTTAGAAACGGATGCAGCTTCTTTTCGTAGAGGATATCTGACCCAATGATCCATTGATAGCGATGGCCTGCCGAAAAGCTTCTCCAATCGGCTTGTAAGGTTTTAGCAGGTAACAGCCCGTTCCGCGATGCATTCACTGCGGAAAACCGTAGTGCATCGATTACAAAGTCGCTCTGTGTTAAGATACCTCCATCGAGTTGCACGGCGATACCCACGAGACCCGTTCCACACCCCAGCTCCAAAACGGTATTTCCCCGAAGCATTCCACCCATCTCATCCAAGCAGCTCAATAACCCAACTGCCGATGGCCAAAGTTCGGCCCAGAAGGGTATATCATCCTCAGAAACGACTTGTTCCAAGAGTTCATCAAGATCGGCTATGGACAGTATGCTAAGGTCGCGAGCGGCAAACGTAAATTTGGTCTCCTTTAATCGATAACGCTCTTTTAATCTATCTTCAAGAGCCTTTAAGGGATGATCTATCGCCGGCAACGGCCAAACCATCCTTGAACCCATGCCACTAAGGGCTCCATGTCCTCGGGGTGAATCGTCTCAAAATAAAGGCGGAAGAGGGGTTCCGTTCCGGACGGGCGTACCAAGAACCAATCCCCATTATCAAGGATAAATTTAAACCCGTCAATTCGACGAACTTCCTTTACTTTTCTTCCATTGACTTCCTCAGGCGGGCTTTTGCTCAGACTATCTAGAATACAACCGCGCTCACTGGGATCAATGTGATAGTCCACTCGGCATGAACATGCCGCTCCCACCTGCTCTTCAATCTCCTTAAGAATCGCCCAAAGCGAACGCCCTTCCACCATGCGAAGCTCTGCTGCTAAAACACAGGCAAGAATACCGTCTTTCTCCGGAATATGTCCCCCAATACTTAAACCTCCGCTCTCTTCACCACAAATGACTGTTGGTTGTTGACGCATGAGTTCGCCTAAGTATTTAAACCCTACGGGCGTCTCAACAGTCTCCAGACCAAAACTGGCTGCCAATCGGTCTAAGAGATGGGAGGTGGCTACTGAACGACCGACGACTCCCTTATATCCTCTGTTTTTAACCAGATGGTAGCAGAGCAAAGGGATGAGTTGGTTTGCCGTGATATAACGGCCGCCTTCATCGATAATACCGAATCGATCCGCATCGCCATCCGTAGCAACTCCTATGGCGCCCGGATTGTTGCGTACCCAATCCAATAGTTCCGGAAGAAGCGCCTCTTGAGGATCGGGCATACCACCTCCAAAAAGCGGATCTCTCCAATTACGAAGGACATGAAGCTCGGCTCCAGACAGCACTTCCTCTAAAATACCCCGGCCCGATCCAAACATGGGATCGTAACCGATACGAATTCCCGATAGACGGATCGCATCAACATCCACCAATGTCTTCAAGTGTGTTATGTAATCGTGAAGCGGATCGTACTCCACAACCAGCTCTTGACGTAGAACCGGCCGCTCTCCTGGACCATCGGGAACTGCAGCTTCAATGGCGGAGGTAATCTCCGGCGTTGCTGGTCCTGCATAGTCAGGGATAAATTTGATCCCGTTATATTCTGGGGGATTATGACTGGCTGTAAACATCACCGCTCCAAAGGCATTCAATTGACGAACGGCAAAAGCCACCACCGGTGTGGGTAGATCACGGGGCATAGCAAAGACACGAATGCCTTCACTGGTCAAAACCTTTGTCGCTTCGTTAGCAAAATGATCTGAAAAAAACCGAGCGTCGTACCCAACGACAATACCGCGCTCCGCCCCTCCTTCTTGCCGTGTGTATGCGGCAACCGCACGAACCACACGATGTACATTGGCTTGCGTAAAGCGATCATACATCTTATCTCGCCAACCGTCGGTTCCAAAAATGATATCCTGACCCAAAAGGCATCCCCTCCGCATTGATAATCTATCCTTGTTAAAAAAAGAATCTCCCATCCCTTGAACCGGTATCGCCTCAAGGTTGGCGACTTCCGGAACTGAACGAGAGTCCAACTACGCCGACCAAAGCTCAATCTAAGAGAATACTACTTCTTAATTCAAAATGAACTTAAATAAGTAACCGTTGATCGTCTACCTAGAAAATACCCTATGTCGTCCACGCCAACTTAAGATTTTCATTCCTTCGCTTGCGTCAACGGTTGTTGACGTGGCCGACTACTTAGAAAATACCCTGTGTCGTCCTCGTCAGCTTAAATTTTCATCGTTTCACGTGCCCCAGCCCCGCTGGCGTGGCCGATACCCATATATTAACCCTCGTCGTCTAAATTACTCCGTTTTTCTCAAAATATAACAATAAATGAGTGTAAAAGCTGTGGGCTACCTATAAAGTAACCGAGTTAACCCGGGCTTGTCAAGCCTATTTCATCGGCTTGCTTCATTTGTTTATATCGTAAAACCCGAGTGGCCATCCAAAGGCCAATTCCATTTATGATGAACACAACGAGAAAAAAACCAGGATATGAGAGATGCCCGACAAGAAATGGTCCCAGTAATGGCGCTAGGGTTCCGCGAACTCCCAAAAGTGTAATATGAATCGCAAAATATGGCGCAACTGACTTTTTTCCAGCATAATGCATGGTATTGGCAAGAGCCGAAAGATCAAGCCCGGCATTCATAACACCGGTCACCGCAGCAACAATAATTAATGGCCAAACGGAACGAGAGAGTAAATATACCAAAGGAATTATCATATTAAAAGCATAGAGTACCATCGTAATCTTTACAGGTCCTTTGCGATCCATAAAACGCCCGCCGATATAGTAAAAAGCCAGTGACATCAAGGAGGCGATGAAAGCCATCAAGGAAACAAATTCATTGGTGATTTGAAGCTTATCAACTTGATAAAGCACATAAACCGGCACGGCCATGATATTGGAGAAGCCAAAGACAAAGAAAGCAATGATGTATTGCCGAAACGCGTGATCACCACGGAAGACATTGAGCGTCTCTCTCCATTTCATGCGCTTTTGCACAGTTTCAACCGGCACAACCTCACGCACTTGTCTGAAGAATATCGAGGATAGCAGACCGAAGATGGCACTAAATGCAAAGAAACGATAAGGTCCCCAGGGCGTCAATAACACGCCTCCAGCCCATGCGGCCAGGAGTGCTGCAAGTGAAGAACCCACCCTGACAGCACCCATTAAACGACCTCGAGTACCGTCGGGATAAGCTGCCCGCATTGCCGTTGCGTAAGCGGGGGGAGAAATAGTAGTTAAGAGGTAGTAAAAGAGAAATATCACTATAAAACTGGATTTATTGGGAAGCAACACAAGCAAAAGGAGCACCAATCGAGCCAATCCATCCCACAATGATACCGACCTTACCGGACGGGAAAGGTCGGTTAATCCGGTCCAAAATCCGGAAAAGATCATCCCGATAAACGGAGCGGCTGCCAGTAACGCGATCTCATGGGGAGAACATCCAATACGGCGTGCCTGAACCAGAATAAAGGGGTTAATTGCGCCCAAGAAAACACCACAGGCAATGGCAGCTGCCAAATCCCAATAATAATTACGTTTAACCTGTGGCGTTAAGCCAAAGGTTACTCCATCAAAACGAGACATGGGTCAACCTCCGATTCAGCAGCAGATTATCCTAATAACCATGGAATTTGTACACCTAAAGTTCAGCATGGATCGTAACTTGGATGCCGGCCTGCTTTAGAAGCTGAATCCCTTCCTCGTCCCGATACTTTCCGCATACAACAACCCTGGCGATCTCCGATTGAATAATCAACTTTGAACAGATCGTGCAGGGAAAGCTATTGGTATATAAAGTTGCATTGGCAGCTCTTTCTAAACCAGCTGATAACAATGCGTTTTGTTCCGCATGAACACCCCGACAAATCGAAGCCTGCGTACCACTGGGTATGCCAAGTCGGTCCCGGAGGCAGCCCGTCGTGGAACAAAGCGGCAATCCCTTTGGAGAGCCATTAACTCCTGACCCTACAATTTGGCCGTTTTTTATGATCACACATCCAATCTTCCGCCGTTTGCAGCTCGCTCGGAGCGAAAGATCGCGGCATAATAAGAGATAGATATCATCCATCGTCACTCGACTATCCTTGGCCAATTCCTCCATTTGCTAACCCATCTCCTTTGGTCTCAATTCGTTCGTTTCAATCAGAGCCCATAGGAAACAATCCATTCTATCGATTACTCTTACACTTTGGAATTCCGTAAAAAACGTTCCATTCGCTTTAATGCTTCTTTGATATTTTCGATGGATGATGCATATGAACACCGAATAAACCCTTCACCCGAAGGTCCAAAGGCCGTCCCCGGAACTACAGCAACTTTCTCTTCCTTGAGAAGTTGTTCACAAAAGACCTCCGATGACATCCCCGTCGAAGTGATGGAAGGAAATGCATAAAAAGCTCCCTTGGGTTCAAAACAAGTCAGCCCGATTTGGTTTAACCCTTCAACGATCAACCGCCGTCGCTGATCGTATTGATCTATCATTCGTTGACGTTCTTTTTTTCCGTTCTTTAAAGCCTCCACCGCAGCTTTTTGCGCAGTAATCGGCGCACAAAGCATGGTATATTGGTGTATTTTGGTCATTGCTGTAATGATCTCCGATGGTCCTGCCGCATATCCCAACCGCCAACCCGTCATTGCATAGGCTTTAGAAAACCCGTTAAGCGTAATGGTTCTCTTATACATTCCTGGCAAGGCGGCCATGGAAATATGGCTTCCTTCATATGTCAAATGACCATAAATCTCATCAGAGATCACGAGGAGATCGTGTTTATTCGCTAACCGGGCGATCTCTTCCGCGGTCTCCTTGTCGAGTGTCGCACCTGTTGGATTATTGGGGTAACATAAAAGAAGAATTTTACTCTTCGGTGTAATCCGTCTCTCTATCTCTGCAGCTTTAATCTTAAATCTATCTTCCGCCCGTGTCGGTACAACAACCGGAACGCCTCCAGCCATTTGCGCGCAAGGCTGATATGAAACATAGCAGGGTTCAGCGATGATGACCTCATCGCCCGGCTCCAAAACCGCACGCATAACCAAGTCTAATGCTTCACTCACTCCGACGGTGATTAGTATTTGATCTTTGGGGCTATATTCTATTCCATAATCTTCTTGAAGATCATGGGATATCGCTTGACGAAGCTCCATCAAACCCCAGTTGGAAGTGTACATCGTATAGCCCTTTTCCAAGGAATATACACAGGCTTCCCGGATGTGCCAAGGTGTCACAAAATCCGGCTCCCCCACACCTAATGAAACCACTCCGGTCATTTCGGCCACTAAATCAAAGAACCGCCGAATTCCCGATGGAGGCATGGCTTGAACAGTCTGGTTCACCCAACTCTGCCTCATGGAGAAACCACCAGCCGGTCGTCAACATGGTCAGGATCATCAAAGACCACGCCGTCTTGTTTATACTTCTTTAATACAAAGTGCGTTGCCGTGCTTTGTACATGATCCAATGTCGCCAATTTTTGCGCCACAAAGATCGCTACTTCTTTCATGGATTGCCCCTGCACCATAACGACTAAATCATAACCCCCCGACATCAGATAAACGGAACGAACTTCAGGGAAACGATAAATACGTTCAGCTACTGTGTCAAAACCAACATCTCTTTGGGGTGAAACCTTGACTTCAATCAGTGCTAAAACCTGATCAGTGTTGGCTTTCTCCCAATTGATCATCGCTCGGTACTTGAGAATGACCTTTTCTTGCTCTAAACGGTTTATAAGTTTATGAACCTCTTCTAAAGTGAGGTTGAGTCGAAGCGCTAACTCCTCCGGGGTTATCCGATCGTTCTCTTCTAAAAGCTCCAAGATGGCGATCTCTTTATTCATTGAGCACGAAATCCTCCAATCTTCAAAATAGGTTTAACCTAACTCATATCTTATCATAAGTCTAACTACAATATGAGAATGAATTATACTTCATTGATCATAATTGGTTCGATCCCTGTCAACTCTTTCGCCACCGCTGAATCCTTTGACCACCATATAATCTGATGCTTATCCGAGAGCTTTTTCATCAGCGAAACAGCCTCTGCCAAACGTTCCTTATCGAAGTGGATAAAGGGATCGTCCAACAATAAAAGATATTCCGCAGAGTTCGTCATCGTCTCGGCCAAGGCCAATCGGAAAGCCAGGTATATTTGGTCCAGTGTTCCCGTACTTAATGTGCTGGGTAGTAACCACTGGTCTCTAGCCTCATTCCGAACCTCCACCTTGAACTCATTATCCATTGTTTTCAAACGAATCTCTGGATAAGATCCCTTGGTAAGAATGGCCAGATATTCACTGGTTAACCGTTGGATTTGGGGACCTAGCGTCTCTTCCGAATCGCCACCGCACTCCATAAGCTCTTTGATGGCCAGCTCAATTGCGGAATCTTCCATTTCCCATTTCTTAAGGCGGCGTTCTTCTTCCTCCAAACGATTCGCCAATTCCCAAGAATCCACCGTGCTCTGTTCAGCTAAGACATTGCCCTCTGTCGCTTTTTCGGCCCGTTGCAGCTCTAATTCGCGAACTTCTTGATCTAGCACTTCATAAGACGCCTGTAATTCCGGTAATTCCACGCGTTCTTCGCCTTGTTCCATAATAGAATCTGCTTCGAGCTTCAGCTTACTTTTCTCATGCCGTATTCCATCGAGTTCCGTCTCCCAGTTGGAGCCCTCGGATTCCGTTCCTTGTTCCTTAACAAGGCGTAAATAACGCTCTTGTTCAACGGCTTCTCTCCACGCCATTTGATCAAAGGCATTTCGCTTCAACATTATTCCCTTGATCTCATTCTGCAGCGAAAGAATTTCTTCATCATAGCTAAACAAATCCTCGGTACTCGCCAGCGTCCGCTGTTGGGCAATGGTATTTTCCAGGTGCCAAAGATCGTTTTCGTATAAACGGTACCGCTGATTCTCTGCTTGATACTCATCATAGGTTTTGCCGCCAAGTAGTTTTTGAAGCTGAGATTGGATCGAGCGAATCTCTTCTTCCTTCGCAATCATCTCTTCAACGCGACGCGATTGCTTCCTTCGCTTCGAACCATGTCGTATGGTAGCGATCAACGCTCCGCCAAATGCCATGGACTCCAGCGCAGCCGCACCCAAAAGCATCATTTGTGACATTTCATAGACTAAGATTGCAGAAATGCCAAAAGCGCCCAAACCCGTGATAATCCATAAAATAGTTCGTAGAAAACCCGACGAACCCTTTTCCTTCTCTTCATCGATTGGTTTTGTGTTTAAGAATACACGTTGAGCCTCATTCAAACGATAAACCAAGGACGTGATCTGTGATTGACGATCCATGTCAGAGTTGAACTCTCCAATGGCAACGATCTTGTTTCTCAGATCCTCTGCTTCTTTCTCCATAATCTCCAGGGTCTTCGCAGCTTCTGCCGATTGCTCCTTCCGGTAGCGCTTTTCAACATCGATCATTGATAACCGACTGAGAATTTCCTCACAACGTACGAGCTCCTCATCGGATAAGACCGGTGATTCGGCGGAAGAAGCAGCCAAACGTTTCATGGTTTCTTCACGCAACCGAAGCAAACGTTCTTCCTCTTTATCCAGAAGCTCGATGCGCTCTAGGAGTTGTTTCTTGCGTTCTTCCAATGCCTCTAAAGATATACAGTTTTCCAATCGAAGCTTCAATTCATCCCTGGACTTTTTCTTCTCCGTTAGCTCCCGATCCAGCTCATCCAAGACGTTATCCATACATAATGAACGCCAATATCGTTGTTCTTCCTTTTCCAGTCGTTCACGTAAATCGTTTACTCGCTGAAGAAGCCGTTCTTTTTCTCCCTTTTCGGCCCGTTCTCGACGGCGGTTTTCCAAAATAGAACATGCCGCGCCCCAAGATGCTCCTCCTCCAGGAGTTGTCATACTCTCTCCCAAAAGACGAGCCAACGCATTACGGGACTTGGAATCACGATCCAATTGACTCATATTCTTCTCTCGAAAGAGCAGGGCATGTTCAAAGAGGAGCGGATTCGTCACTCCGAGTTCGGTTCGGATTAAGTGTTGTAAAAACCCTTCTTGTGTGGCTTCTAAACGATAACCCTCACATCGAAAAACCTCAATGCGCCCATTGCTAAAATCTCGTCCAACAAGATAATCTCTGCCATCTGCAGCAGAAATTAAAATCGAAGCTCGATAATTCTTGGGATCATCCCATGGCATATACTGATTGTATAGCTCTTTTCTTGGCCCCGAAAAACCGAAAAGAACAGCCGTTATCGCTTCGGCAATTGTGGTTTTACCTGCTTCATTCAGGCCGGCAACGATTGAAAATTTCGGATCAAGATCAAGGTCAAAATCACGAAACTTACCAAATCCGCCTATACTGACCCGCTTAATCCTCACGCTGGCTGCCCCCTTTTAGAGCCTCTGAACCAAACATCCACGCGGCCTTAATTCGTCGAATCTCCTCCAAAGACTCCTGATTCTGATCGAGAAGATCAACCATTCGTTTTTGAAACTCATCCCCGGCCAACGGTGAATCTTCCATCGTAAGTGTCGGAATTACATGATCTTCAATCTGAAGCATAAAGTAACCCGGAGCAAATTGTTCCCACGACTCAATCGGTAATGGTTTATCCGATTGTCCAGTAATAATAACCTTTAAAGCAAGATTAACATCCTGCCGTTCCTGCAAGTACGACGCAATGTCCATCCCTTGTTCATCGATATCCCACCGAACTGTAGCATACATACGATCTTTGAATGGAACAATCTCCACCGCTGTCGGGCCATCATCCCATGTTACACGAGCCAAGGCTGGGTTATTGGGACCATCAAAATCTAGCGTATACGGGGCGCTCACAACCAATCGTCCGGGATGGCTTGCATCCCATTCATTCCCCGGAACAAGAATTAATCCCCCTTGAGCGTCAGTGGGGGGAGGGGTCTCGCCCCGCCAAAAAACAATACCTTTTTCGTTATTTTCCGACCCTACTGTAATCGGCAAGCCTGGCAAAAACTCTTTGGTCTCTCCCTTCTTAATCACAAAAAAGCCTGTGTTTTCTTGAGAAAATAACGGTCCCTTATCCAACTCGCCTTCCAAAACGACCATAGCAACTCCGTTCTCTGCGAGTTTCGTGGCGATTGAATTAAGGAGATTCCATGCAGTAGGAGAAGGATATGAACGATACAGGAGATTTCCGGCAATAATTACTCCGTCTATCCCTTCGGGCTGTGTTTCCTCAACCAATGATTCCAAGCGCTCCAGTAATTCTTGACGGCGCAAGCCACGAGCGATCGACGAACAGCCAGCTAAAGGAATGTCCAAGAATAGGTTGGCGGCAATTAAAACTTTATGCACAAGACCACCTCCAGCGAATGCTGAAACGATATACGAATTGTAGAATTACGAAACACACCATAATGCTCTTTATTCAACGAATTCTAACAAAAACCTTCTATCCCAGAAACGCTTTGGTCGATAAACTAAAAAAACCTAATTTGCTGAGATTGGCACACCATATATAGTGATTAGCTATTTTTTCAGTGGCCTCCTTTGTTCTACTTTTTATAAAGCTCCCCATCCATTGATCGCTCTCATCCCTTAATGCACTGGTTTCGACAAATATAGGCTGTCGATTTTGGGTCGACAGCCTATTCTACTTTATGAGTTATTCACCGTCGTCATCTCCATCACGCCCCACAACTTGCGCAATGGCGACTATCCGATCGTTCTCGCCCAATCGCATCACTTTTACACCTTGAGTATCGCGACCGAGACAAGAAATCCCACTGATAGAAACGCGAATTACAATTCCCTCAGTATTAATGACCATCAATTCGTTTTCTTCGTGAGTCACCTTAATCCCAACAATCTTGCCGTTTCTAGGCGTAACCTTTAGCGTTTTAATTCCCTTTCCTCCCCGTGTCTGCGCACGGTATTCGGCAAGCGGGGTTCGTTTACCAAAACCATTCTCGGTAATGACTAGAAGATCCGCGTCTTCCTTCACGGTCTCCATTCCAACAACTGCATCATCATCATCAAGGTTTATCCCCTTGACACCCCTTGTCATTCTACCCATGGGTCGAACATCGGTTTCGGGGAATCGAATGGACTGTCCATTCCGGGTGACAATAATGGCTTCCTGATTGCCCTCGGTCAACTGCACCGAGATGAGTTCATCACCGGGATCCAGGACGATTCCATTCAAGCCTCCCTTTCGATGGGTATCGTACTCAGAGAGCACCGTCTTTTTGATGATACCATTTCTTGTGCACATCAAGAGGTTATGGTTCTCATCGTAGCCCTTGATTGGGATAACCGCATTAACCCTCTCCCCGGGCTCAACCATGATCAGATTGATGATGGGGGTTCCCCGCGCCTGACGTCCGCCTTCCGGGATCTCATAACCACGCAACCGATACATTCTTCCCTGATCGGTGAAGAAGAGGACATAATCATGGGTTGAGGTTATAAATAGATGCTCTACAAAATCCTCTTCCTTGGTGTTTATCCCAGTGACTCCACGCCCGCCTCGTTTTTGACTCTTATATGTTGTTACCGGTAACCTTTTCACATAACCGGAATGGGTAATGGTAACGACGATGTCTTCATTGGCGATCAGATCTTCCATGGAAAAATCGCCTTCATCGGAGATAATCTCTGTTCGGCGTGGGTCGGCGTATTTTTCTTTGATTGCTATTAGCTCTTCCCGTACAACACCCATGATCTTATGCACATCACCAAGAAGATCTTGATAGTAGGCAATAAGCTTGAGAAGATCTTGGTACTCATTTTCTATTTTATCGCGTTCGAGTCCGGTCAATCGTTGCAACCGCATATCCAAGATAGCCTGGGCTTGTTTCTCTGAAAGGCCAAACTTCGTCATCAAGCCTTCTCTTGCGATCTCTGTTGTTCTCGATCCTCGAATCAACGCGATAACTTCATCGATATGATCCAGCGCTATCCTTAATCCTTCAAGAATATGCGCCCTTGCCTCAGCCTTATCCAGATCAAACTGAGTACGGCGTGTAACAACCTCTTTTTGGTGTTCGAGATAGTAGTGGAGGATCTCCTTGAGTGAAAGAACTTTTGGTTCGGATCCAACCAACACCAGCATATTCACACCGAACGTATCCTGCATCTGCGTATGTTTATAAAGCAGATTCAATGTCACATTGGGATTGACATCGCGCCGAAGTTCGATGACGACTCTCATGCCTGTACGATCCGATTCATCACGAAGATCGGTTATGCCATCAATAGTCCTTTCACGGACCAGATCAGCGATACGCTCCACCAGTTTGGCTTTATTTACCTGATAAGGTAATTCATTAACGATGATTCTCGTCTTACCGCCTTGCATCTCTTCAATGAGTGCTTTGGCCCTCATTTTAACGCTGCCATGACCCGTGAGATAAGCTTGGCGAATACCTTCTCGTCCAATAATGCTGGCGCCTGTAGGGAAATCAGGACCCTTGATGATCTTTAAGAGACTTTTATCATCGATCTCCGGTTCGTCGATCATCATCACTGCACCATCAATAACTTCACCCAAATTGTGCGGAGGAATATTCGTTGCCATACCCACAGCAATACCTGCTGACCCATTAACCAAGAGATTGGGAAATCGGGACGGAAGAACGACGGGCTCCTCCAACGATTCATCGAAGTTGGGGACGAAATCAACGGTCTTCTTGTCCAAATCAGCCAATAGCTCCATGGCGATCTTGGACAGACGAACCTCCGTATAACGCATGGCTGCTGCTGGATCTCCGTCAACCGAACCGAAGTTACCGTGACCATCCACCAGCATATGTCGGTACGAGAAGGGTTGAGCCATGCGAACCATTGTATCGTAGATTGCCGAATCACCGTGGGGATGATAACGACCCATTACATCACCGACGATACGCGCTGACTTTTTATATGGCTTGTCCGGAGTAGTCCCCGATTCATGGAGTCCATAGAGAATTCGTCGATGTACCGGTTTTAATCCATCACGAACATCAGGAAGAGCACGTCCCACAATGACACTCATCGCATAACTAAGATAGGACTTACGCATCTCTTTTTCTATATCTACAGGTACAATCCGTCCATCGGTCAATTCGGCCACCATTTTTCCCTCCTGTCATCCCAAGCCACTGCAGGCTTCCCCGTCTGTTTCGCATTTCTTAAACGAAACAATGACCCTATTACTCCACGTCACCTTTAATATCATCAAAGATCACGGGTACCTGCTGTTGAAGCTCCTTTAAAAGCGCACTCATGATTTGTCTAATCTGAGGATGTGCGCGAGGAGACGTCCGCATGCGGAGAATATGCCGCCATTCCCGTAGATTGGCCGTTACCACAATCTCTGTCTTCATCGCGTTGGGTAAGACTCCTCGGGCTTGTTCAGGGCTGGCTCCTAAGGCCAAAAGATCAAAATATGCCTGTTCTGCGGCTTCACAGCCTTTACGCCATGCTTCCCATTCCGGACTTCCTTCCTCCCAATAATGAGGTTTTATAACAGCGATCTCCGCGCCATACTTCTCTTTACCATAGTTGCAGTAACGTGTGGATTCCTGTGAAAAACTGGCCATCCGGTGACGGACCAACTCATGGCTGACTCCTCTATCACAGATAAAACGGATGGTAATCTTCTCATGTTCAATTACACTTTCATGAGAAGAATCCAAAATACGTTGGACGAACTGCCTCGCTGTATGAGGTCCAATCCGATCCTCGCTTTTATAGCAAGTTCTACCGGCTTTCTCTAAACGACGAAGAATCGCATCTCCATCCAACTCATCTTCGATGATATACAATGAATCGATTATCCGCACACTACTTCCTCCTTATAAGACCACCGATGTATTCTTAACGATGAAGAATGTTTCTTGTGAAACATTACTCTAGATCGATGTGATCTCTAAATATCGAGATTTACGACTTCCCTGGCATTTGCCGTAATAAACTCACGTCTAGGCTCCACTTTATCGCCCATTAACGTCGAGAATATTTCGTCCGCGGCCACTGCGTCCTCCAAAGTAACCTGCAATACTGTACGACTCTCCGGATTCATCGTCGTCTCCCATAGTTGTTCTGCATTCATTTCACCAAGACCTTTATACCGTTGAATCGTCATTCCCTGTCTTCCAATCCTGTTTAATAACTCCTCCAACTCTTGATCGGAGTAGCAATAGTGCTGGTTCTTATCCTTCTTAACCTGATACAACGGCGGTTGAGCAATATAAACATGCCCTTGTTCAACAAGCGGTGTAACAAATCGATAAAAAAATGTTAAGAGTAGCGTTCGAATATGAGCCCCATCCACGTCCGCATCGGTCATAATTACGATCTTGTGATAACGTAAACGAGCGATATCGAAATCTTCTCCAATTCCTGTCCCCAAAGCTGTTATCATCGCTTTGATTTCATCGTTGTTCAGTATCTTATCCAATCTGGATTTTTCCACATTAAGAATCTTACCTTTGAGTGGAAGAATAGCTTGAAAACGACGGTCCCTTCCCATTTTGGCCGAACCGCCCGCCGAGTCGCCCTCGACTAAGAACAACTCACAAAACTCTGCTTCTTTAAACGAACAATCCGCAAGTTTACCTGGGAGCGCACTCACTTCTAAAGCACTTTTTCTCCGGGTAAGCTCCTTTGCTTTTCGTGCTGCATCCCTCGCACGCGCCGCTAGTAAACATTTCTCTATGATCTTTCGAGCGACGGAGGGATTCTCAGCTAAATATTCCGCCAGCCCTTCATTGACAACCGATTCAACCAGACCCCTCATCTCGCTATTTCCCAATTTTGTCTTGGTCTGTCCTTCGAATTGCGGAAAACGCAATTTAACACTGATAATAGCAGTTAATCCCTCACGGACATCATCGCCGGAGAGACTATTCTCATTCTCTTTTAAAAGATTCGCCTTACGCGCATAGTCGTTGATCGTCCGTGTCAGCGCCGAACGAAACCCAGACAAATGGGTTCCACCTTCATGTGTGGCAATATTATTTGCAAATGAAAAGACGCTCTCCACAAAACTATCGTTGTACTGAATAGCAACTTCAATGGAGTTGTCATCAATTTCTTTGCTAATATAGATGACTTCTTTATAAATGGGGTCCTTTGTTTTATTCAAGTGCTCTACAAAAGAAATTAAACCACCATCGTATTTGAATGTTGACTCTTTTTCCGTCGCTTCATCGATCAATTGAATCTGCACTCCACGATTTAGAAACGCCAATTCTCTTAGACGGTGAGCGAGTACATCAAAGTTAAATTCCGTCGTCTCAAAGATCTCCGGATCGGGCAGGAATGTTACCCTTGTTCCTGTTCGTTCCGCTTCACCCACAACTGTAACCGGTTCATCGGGCTTACCCCGATGATATCGTTGAAAATGAGTTTTTCCTTCCCGCCGTACTTCAACCTCCAACCACTCAGAAAGCGCATTAACAACTGACACACCAACACCATGCAATCCACCGGAGACCTTATATCCATCTCCCCCAAACTTTCCTCCGGCATGCAAAATCGTCAAAACAACTTCCAATGCTGATTTTTTTTCTTTGGGATGAATATCAACGGGAATTCCCCGTCCGTTATCATCGACAGTGACTGACCCATTGGCCCTCAAAATAACTTGAATACGATCGCAATAGCCAGCTAAAGCCTCGTCAATACTGTTATCTACCACTTCGTAGACTAGATGGTGCAGTCCGCGCACACATGTGCTTCCAATATACATACTGGGTCGTTTTCTAACAGCTTCAAGACCTTCTAAGACTTGTATCTGACCTGCATCATACGTCGCCGGGCGGACATTATTCTCCGAATCACCCATCAATTCTACCTCCTGCATCCGGGATTTGCTGCATCTTTTTTTTTCTCCAATCGGCAAAGAAATAATAATTTAATCAATCAATGTACTTGCTCTTTTCATCAGTGTCAATGATGAAATTGGCGATGCAAAAACATTCTCCCTGGTGAGGACGATTGATTTTGTTTCTTCAGGATCAAAAGATCCGATTCCGCTCCGATTCTCCAGCGACTTTAAATATTCTCTAGAGGACTGAGATGTGGATATATTCTCTAGATTTAAGATGGCAACAACATCAGAGGTTTTAACGACCATATCTCCGCCTAGATGCAGATACATTTATTTTCCTCCTTCATTGAGCACTATCATTTGTTATTTTCTTATCCATCATGGATTGAATCTCTTTCCACAGATCCATACCTACACGATGCACCAGCTCTTTATGTTCTCCTCCCAACTTTATAAAACGAAGACAGGGATCGACAAGACTCGATATCATCTTTTTATCCTTAGCCCTGCGAACTTCTTTTGCTCTCAAAACAATATGCTCTTCAGCACGCTGGAGTAATCTTTTTCTAACATTATTCCAATCATCATTTCTTATATTGGGAATATGGATGCATGCCTCGTCAAAAGTAAGATGGGGATATTTCGATACTAAAAACATTAACTCATTAATTCTCTCTTCATCCTCTTTTCGCCGACAATCCGGACACAAATCAGATCCTTCTTTCATCATACCACATACACAACATGACCATCCCTTTTCTTCCAAACGGTTGCGCCGTTTATATACACCATAAGCCAAACGAAGAAAAGAATCTTTTAGTTCATCATCTTCAATACAACCCGCCGCGTTATATACTTCTAGAGGAACCTTAATATCTTTGCTGGATTCATTTATGCTATCCTCTTCTGGCTGTATGTGTATATGCCCAACTGTAAATCGAATACCCTTAACGACACCGTTACCCATTAACTCCCGATAGCTCTTAAGAATTCGTGGGATAAGAAAACTAAGTTGATGAGCGATGGTTGGTTCCTCGGTTCGTACCCAAAGCGTTCCACCCATCATCTTCTCTGCTAAGGTCTTAGTGGCAAAGGATGATCCAATGACCCTAGGCCAATAATAGACCGCTAATCCTTCCATTAATCGGGAATAACCTTTCCATCCCCGAACTAAATTGCGTAGCAAATCATTGGACGCAATCAATCTTACCCGCCTCCACATGAAACAGATCAATTTCTTCTCCAAACATACTGCGGGAACTTGGGTCCGCTGTCGTTATAATCGTTTGCGTTGTTCCTGTTAATAAAGTTAAAAGGGACTTTTTTCGCTTGTCATCAAACTCCGACATCACGTCATCGAGCAAAAGAATAGGACGTGTATTACAAGCCTCATTTAAAAACTCTACCATTGCCATCTTCAAAGCTAAAGAAGCTGTTCTTTGTTGTCCCTGCGACCCATAAACTCTTAATTCCATATGTTGGCCTAACATCAATAAAATATCGTCGCGATGAGGACCAACCAAACTTATTCCCCGGGCGATCTCCTCTCTTCGACGACTCTTTAAAATATTACGATAGATCTTTTCCACATCATCATCTGAAGAATTGACTTCACCGCCCAATCCTTGATAGGTCATTTTAATACTTTCCCTATCTTGGGATATTTGACGGTGACAATCCTCAGTAACTTTTTCGATAATCTTTAGTGCTTCAAGACGTTGACGTATTAATGATGTTCCCTTTTGAACAAGATTTTCATCCCATTCTTCCAATAGATCATCCCTAAAAATTCCTTCTCTTATCTGTTTTAGAAGTTGGTTTCTCTGCTGGATAATTCTTTGATATTGGAGAAATGTATGCCGGTACTTTGGAAATGCTTGAGAAAGATAAAGATCGATATAGTCCCGTCGATTTTGGGGTCCACCTTTAATAAGCTGGAGATCATCTGGGGAAAAGAGAACAACTTGAATTGTTCCAAAAATATCTAACCGACGTTTAACTGGTTCTCCATTGATCTTCCCTCTAAATGACTTTCCATCGACCCCAATCTCAACAAGATAATCGCTATCATCACGGATAAAAGAGCCTCGAATAAAGAAATGGGATTCTCCATGACGAATCAGCTCCTCATCCCTCCGGCCACGAAAGGAGCGCCCTAAAGAACAATAATAGACCGCTTCCAGCAAGTTTGTTTTTCCTTGAGCATTCTCCCCAAAAAAAATGTTGATTCTAGGTGATAATTTAATCTTTTCCTGAATATAGTTTCTAAAGTTCCGTACCTCTAAAGAGAGTAAGCTCACTCCAAAATCCTCCGGAACATAAATTAAATCCGCATATTTATTCTTCGTAAAATTTGACATCCCTTCCAAATTGGGAAGGATTGTTTTTATTAATCAACCGTTTATCAAATATAACATTCATAGCCTAAGAAGGATTAAGTCTCATCGGCATGATCACATAACGGTAACTTTCATTGGCTCCACCTTGTAGAAGTGACGCCTTCATTGCTCCAGAGAACCCCACCGTGATCTCTTCTTTCTCTACAGTCTTTAAAAAATCGATTAGGTATTTGGCGTTAAATCCAATCTGCATATCCTCACCGCTATATGAGCATCCGACTTCTTCATATGCATTACCGAGTTCAGGTTCATTGGCAGTTAAATGAAGACCTTCTTGATTTACGGTAATTTTTACAACATTATCCAACAACGAAATTCTCTCCAAGGATGCCATAAACTCGAGCCTATTCACATTCATAGTTCCTTTGAATTCAGTGGGTATAACCTGTTCATAGCGGGGAAACTGAGCATCCACAAGGCGTGAAGAAAAAACAATCCCTTTTCCAAGAAAGAATATCTGACGGTCTGCAAGGATGATATGAATATTGTCTTCGGGATCATTCCCGAAAATATTTGCAACTTCTCTCAGTGCTCTGACAGGAACTAATATTTTATCCTCACTCATACCCGAACAATTTACTTCTCTCAAAACCAAACGGTTTATGTCCGTTGCAACAATGCGAAGACGATCTGTAAAAATTTCCATTAAAACGCTGGAAAGAAAAGGACGGGGATCTTCAGGAGATGTAGCATAAATGGATTGACGAATCGCCTCTTTGAGATCAATTCCTAGAACACTACCTCCTCGACGATCTTCAAAGGAGTCTGTTCCTTGTTCAAGCACCGATGCTACTTCTCTAAAACTCTCCGGAAGTGATGGAAATTCTTCAATGGGAAGTGTATTCAATTGAAATGAAGCATTCGATGAGACAATTGATAAAACTCCTTTTGTAGAATCAAATGAGATCTCTACGTCTCCTGGCGCAAGATGGCGAATGATATCGATAAAAGTCTTTCCAGGAACAACAACCTGACCTTGACTTTTTACTGAAGTCTTGGGCACTTTAACTTCGATGCCTAACTCGAGATCGGTGGATAGGACAGTCAATCCTTCATTTCGGGTCTCCAAAAGCATTCCACTGAGTATGGGCAATGTGGTCTTGTTGGCTAACCCTCTTCCTGCAATTTGTAATGAACGAGCCAATTCCTCTTGTGAACAGATCACTTTCATCCACAATGCCTCCTTATTAGTTTTATATATTTAATATTAATTATAAAGATCGTAGACGTAGTAGGGTTAGTGAATTTGGGGATAAGTCTCAAAAACAGCTTAAAAACAAGGAATCAAGCGTTGAATAAAATGGGGATAAAAAAGTGCTTCTCCACTTTTCCAAACTATCCATAGGTTGTGGATAATAATTTTCCCCAAAAAACCCACAACCTTTCAACAAGTTATTGTAGTTTTAGAATTAATTCTTTTATTAAACGGTCAAAGTGGGGATCTTCTTTAATCATTTCATGAATTTTATCACATGCGTGAATGACCGTTGTATGATCACGTCCGCCAAATTCTTCTCCTATCTTCGGCAACGAAGAATCGGTTAGCTCACGGCTCAGATACATTGCGATCTGACGAGGAAATGTAACACTTTTAGTCCTGCGTTTGGCTTTCATTTCATCTAGATCAGTTTGATAATAATCCGCAACAACCTTTTGGATTAATGATATAGAAATCTTTTTATTTTTTTGGGAAGAAATAACGTCTTTCAATACTTCGTTTGCTAAGTCAACATTGATCTGTCGATTTGTAAGTGAAGCAAAAGCAATGACACGAATAAGGGATCCTTCAAGTTCTCGTATATTTGAATTAATTTGATCCGCGATATAAACAATAACATCATTGGGGAGATTCCAATTTTCCAAAGAAGCCTTTTTGTTTAATATTGCAATACGAGTTTCCAGATCCGGAGCTTGAATATCTGTAATCAAACCCCATTCAAATCGAGAACGCAAACGATCTTCCAATGTAGGTATCTCTTTTGGAGGTCGATCACTCGATATAATGATCTGACGAGAAGATTCATGAAGAGCGTTAAAAGTATGGAAGAACTCCTCTTGAGTACTTTCTTTTCCTGCCAAGAATTGAATATCGTCGATTAGAAGTAGGTCAACATTTCGATACTTATCTCGAAATTGAGGGGTGCGATTGTTGCGAATGGCATTAATTAATTCGTTGGTAAACTTTTCTGAAGAAACATAAACCACACGAAATTGAGGACGCGTCTTTAAGACAAAGTGACCAATGGCTTGCATGAGATGGGTTTTTCCTAAACCCACACCTCCATAGATAAAAAGAGGATTATATGCTTTGGCGGGTGCCTCAGCGACAGCTAATGATGCGGCATGAGCAAATCGGTTACCATCACCCACCACAAAAGATTCAAAGATATATTTTGGATTAAGCATCTGAGATAGGGAATCATCAACCGTTTGTCGAAGAGGTTTTACGTCCACCGGAGCTGAAGAAAGAGGACTCGGATCATTATTTGGAGTTACGAAGCGCAACTCCATTTCTTCATGAATGATATCCCGTAACGAAGTGATAAGAAGAGGAGCGTATCGAGTTTCCACCCATTCTCTGGCAAACTCATTAGGGACTTCAATAACAATAATATTACTTTCCAACGCCAAAGGGCGAGTTGGTTTAAGCCAAGTTTCAAAACTCGGCTTCGTCATATGGGGCTCGATGCTTTCGAGTACTTTTTCCCATAACGACTGAAGTTGATCTGTCATTTTAGTTCCCTCCGGCAATTGGTGGTTAGATAACAAGCGAGTTATGCACAACTTATCCACAATCTGTGTATAACTTTTTAAGTTTAAAGCATAAAAAAGAGAAAAAATGGCTGATAGAAAAGAGGATGAGAATAAAAAGACCAAAAAATTAATATAAAAAGGAATAAAATACGTACTTATTCACAAAATAATCCACAAATTGTGGATAACTTAATCAGCCGCTAAGAAATAATAACAGATTCCTTATCGTTTGGCAATCTGAACCATAGGGTAGTTTATATAAAAATCCTTAATTATCCTTCGTATTTTGAAACTATACACAGAATCTATCCGATTGTGGATAAAATATCCTAAGAGGAATTAAAAAAAGTGGATACCCCTACAGAAATCTTGACACCTTTAGGGTCTATCATTATAATAAAATAGGATTTATGGCTCCAAGTGAGGTGAAAATCGATGAAGATGACCTTTCAACCCAATAAATCAAAAAGAAGCAAAGATCATGGATTTTTAGTTCGAATGAGCACACGTGGCGGCCGGAAAGTGCTCAATCGCCGTCGTGCAAGAGGGCGCAAAAAGCTTTCTGCATAAGAATGGCTAAAATACCAACATTATGTTGCGCCAAAGATTTTGAACATGCATTTAAAGAAGGGCGATCATTGGCCTCCCATGCTATGGTTCTTTATTATTTGCCTACCGAGCAAGAAGGGAGCCGGGTCGCCTTCTGTGTTGGAAAGCGCTTAGGAAAAGCTTTTTGGCGGAACCGTGTTAGGCGACGGATGAAAGAAGCATTTCGGAGAATCGAAGACTCAATTCCCAAGGGGTATCATCTTGTTTGGGTTGCAAGACGAGCCGCTAATGAAATTGCCTTTGAAGAGCTTCAACTAAGAATGCGACGCTTACTGATAAAAGCAGGTATTATCGATGACAAAGAAGAATCCCCGGCAAATAGGAATTAAGTTGGCAAAAGCGGGGATTATGCTTTATCAAAAAGCTATTTCTCCTCTATTCCCTCCCAGTTGCCGATATTATCCAACTTGCTCAAGTTATGCCCTACAAGCGATTGAGCAGTTTGGAATCATCAAGGGAGGGTATTTAGCATTAATTCGAATTTTCAGCTGCCATCCGGGATTTCGTGGCGGTGTTGACTTTGTACCCGCGGAGTGGCCAGGGTGGAAAGGGATAATTATAGATAGACTCAAGAAAAGAACGTTTGGGCGGCAGTCAAAGAAAGGAAGTGGCTAACCTGTTTGATCCATTGAGTAGAGGTCTTGCATGGTTAATGATCAATTTTTACGATTGGACCGGTAATTGGGGATTAGCCATCATATTACTAACGGTATTGATTAAGGTTGTGCTTTTTCCGACTAATATTAGCCAAATTCGCTATATGGAAAGCATGAAAAAGATACAACCGCTTTTAAAAGAGATACAAGCAAAATATAAGGATAGGCCCGAAGAGTTTCAAAAAAGAACCATGGAGGTTTATAAGCAAAACAACGTCAGTATGTTTGGCGGATGTTTGCCCATGTTATTGCAGATACCGTTTCTGTTTGCTCTGTTTACTCTATTGAATAACCCTGACAAATTTTTTCGTCCAGAGATATTCGAGGCATTTAAAGAAGGGACATTTCTTGGAGTAAACCTTATGCTACAGAAATCATATGCCCCAGAATTTTTAGCCATTGTGATTCTATCCGGCGTTACGACCTTTATTCTTCAGAAGATCTCTGCAACAAGCGCATCTAACGACCAAATGCAGAGCACATTCCTATATTTTATGCCTGTAATGTTTACTTTTATAACTTGGCAAATGCCGGCAGGACTAGGAATATATTGGACAATCAGTAACGTGATTAGTATAATCCAACAGATCATCATCGTTAGATATTTTATTCCTAGGCATCAAGCTGATGAAAGTATTCCTGTAAAGGCAAGTGAAAGTAAGAAATAAATTTAGTATATTTCCTTAATGGTCTCGATAAGGAGGTATTTCGGAATGCGCGCCATTGAAAAGGTTGCACGTACCAAAGAAGAAGCCATCACTCTGGCCCTACAGGAGTTAGGAATACCTGAAGAAAAGGCTGCCATTGAAGTTTTGGAAGAGACGAACACGAAAAGTCTGTTAGGATTAATCAATACAAATCGAGTAAGAGTTCGTGTCAGTGAGAGAGAAGAGCCTTCACAGAATGCCGTACGTCTTTTAAGAGAGATTTTAGTTAATATGGGAATTTTAGCTCAAGTAGAGATGTTTAGGCGTCCAGATAATGTTACTCTTAATGTTAAAGGAAAAGATCTCGGAGTTTTAATTGGTAGGCGAGGACAAACCCTTGACGCGTTGCAGTATATCGTAAACTTAGCTGTAAATAAAGGTTTAGCGGAGAAAGAAAGAATCATCATTGATGTTGAGGGGTACCGGAAGCGGCGCGAAGAGATGTTAAGAACGATTGCCATACGAACCGCTGACAAAGTTCGGCGACAAGGAAAAAAGGAGATATTAAATCCCATGTCTCCTCAAGAACGACGTATCGTTCATATGACTTTACAAAATCAAAAAGACATTCTAACCTATAGTGAGGGGGAGGAACCCTACCGGAGGGTTATAATCTCGCCTCAGGAGCTACAATAGGAACGATAACGAACGTGCTTGAAATAAGCACGTTCGATTCATTTTAGAAGGGCGGAGAGACAGAGTTTATATATTGGAGATTTATAGCCTATGGGCAATAAATATGAATTTTCGCCACGGTTTGAAAAAAAGGAGAGGTTATCATGGTGGAGTTCGATACAATCACTGCAATATCGACGCCTTCTGGTGAAGGAGGAATAGGAATCATAAGAATTAGTGGACCCTTAGCCGAAGATATTGGGAAAAAGATTATATATAAATCGAATGGGGAGCCCTGGGACGTATGGGAAGAGAGGAAGGTTTACTTCGGCTCTATCTACGATCAAAATAATGAACGACTTGACGAAGCAATCTTCTTTCTTTTTAGAAAGCCTAAGAGCTATACACGGGAAGATACGGTCGAGATCCAGATGCATGGTAATCCAACAATTCTTCGAACTGTATTGGAAATAGTAATTTACTATGGGGCGCGGCTTGCAGAACCCGGCGAATTTACACGGCGAGCATTCTTAAACGGCAGGATCGATCTGGCTCAAGCGGAAGGTGTAATTGATCTGATCCGCGCGCGAACGTTAAGAGGAGGAAAAGCTGCGGCCGAGTTGCTTGCTGGCGAACTATCCATTCGGATAAAAGCGATAAGAGATAAATTACTGTTAATAACAGCAAAGATGGAAGCTGAACTGGATTATCCAGAAGATGAGTTCGAACCGACAGAAAGAGGAGTTGTCAAAGAGCGATTGTTCCAAATTAAAGAGGAAATTATGGACCTTCTTAAACAAGGAATGATGGGTCAATATATTCGAGAAGGAATTACTGTGGTTTTAGCAGGACGACCTAATGTGGGAAAATCGAGCATACTAAACTCATTGCTGCGAAAGGAAAGAGCCATTGTTACCGAGATACCAGGAACAACCCGCGATATTATCGAAGAAGAGCGAGAGATTCAAGGTATCCCCATTCGTCTCATTGATACAGCGGGACTACGCGAATCAGATAACCTAGTGGAACAGATTGGAATCCAAAGAGCGGAAGATTGGTTAAAACGTGCTGATATAATTCTACTGGTTCTCGACGGGGGTAGTGAATTATCTGAAGAAGACCATGAGATTGCCAAGAGAATTAGGGGAAAGAATGTCCTTTATGTAGTCAACAAGACCGATAACCCAATTCGAATATCAGAGAATGAATTGCAAGCTATAGCTCATGACTATAGAGTCATCTATATATCCGCTTTAACCCGTGATGGACTTAAAGAACTGGAAGAGGCTATACTCAGGGCAATGGGTATCCAAGGTGAAGAACCCGATCGTGAGATACTACTAACACACGTCAGGCATAAAGAGGCGTTGATCAATTGCAAGGATAGACTGGAAGAAGTTATGCTTGCTATGGAAGGAAATACAACCGATGACTTGTTAGTCATCGGACTGAGGAGCGCACTTGTCGAGCTGGGAAAGATAACAGGGGAAAACATGGATGAAGAAGTTATCAACGAAATATTTGACAAATTCTGTTTAGGGAAGTGATGAACGATGTCGATAAAGTATGATGTTATCGTCATCGGCGCAGGTCATGCCGGTTGCGAAGCTGCAATTGCCGCGGCTAAAATGGGTTGTTCAATATTGATGTTGACCATCAATATCAACAATATTGCTGATATGCCTTGCAATCCTTCAGTAGGCGGGCCAGGAAAGGGACACCTGGTCCGTGAGATTGATGCTTTAGGCGGTATGATGGGTCAGGTAACGGATATGACTCACCTGCAGATGCGTGAATTAAATACCCAAAAAGGTCCTGCAGTGCGAGCTTTGCGAGCGCAGACGGATAAGCGAAGATATCATGAGACCATGCAGACAAAGTTAGAGTTGGAATCAAAGATCACATTGAGGCAGGGAGAAGTTGTAGCGATTAGTCCAAAAGGCAATGACTGGATAGTCAAACTCGCTACAGGTTTAGAATTCACAGGAAAAACCATTGTATTGGCGACAGGCACATTTCTAAGAGGTCTTATTCATATGGGGACATGTTCATATCCTTCTGGCCCTCATGGTCAGCATCCCGCAGTGCGATTAGCTGAGCAAATGGAGTCTCTCGGCATAAAATTTAAACGATTTAAGACAGGGACGCCTGCACGAATTCGATGGCGCTCTTTGGAATTCCAAAAGATGCAGGAACAACCCGGAGATACACTTGAACAAGGATTTTCCTTTTGGCTGCCATGGAAGCAGCAGGAGCAAATATCCTGTTGGTTAACGTATACCAATTCAAGAACCCATGAAATCATTGGTGAAAATCTTCATCGTGCAGCATTGTTCTGTGGCACAATCAAAGGGGTTGGACCACGTTATTGCCCTTCTATCGAAAGTAAGCTTGTTAGATTTCCGGATCGGGAACGACATCAAGTATTTATTGAGCCCGAAGGTAGAAACACCGACGAGGGATACGTGGCTGGCTTATCCACCAGTTTGCCCGAGGATGTCCAGGAAGACTTTCTACATTCAATTCATGGTCTAGAGCGAGTTGAGATCGTTAGACCGGGTTACGCCATTGAATATGATGTTATACCTGCTGAAACCCTATCATTAACCTTAGAGATGCATCAATTACCCGGTATATTTTCTGCTGGACAAATCAATGGTTCATCGGGTTACGAGGAAGCCGCTGCACAAGGCTTACTAGCAGGAATCAATGCTGCCTGCAAAGCCAGATCGGAGAGTCCATTTATTTTAAGGAGAGATGAAGCTTATATCGGAGTACTCATCGACGACTTAGTTAATAAGCCCGGTGAGGAACCCTATCGTATTATGACATCTAGAGCTGAATTCCGTTTATCATTAAGACATGAGAATTCTGATCTTCGCTTAACGGATCATGCGTATCGATTGGGGCTAATAAATGATAAAGACTACCACCGTTTTCTAAGAAAAAGAGATCGAGTCATGAAGGAGATTGAACGATTAAGTGGGACAATCGTCAATGCTTCATCAATAAAATCAGAGTTAAACGGTAAACTGAGCCTCGAAGACCTATTAAAACGACCCGACATTGATCTACCAACGATTTATAATATGTATCCACCGGAAGGCGTCCTCAGTTCGTCCGAGAAGGAGTTAGTCGCCAACAATATAAAGTATCAAGGATATATCAGGCGCGAAAATGAAATGGCTCAAAGACTTCAGCGGGCAGAGGCAAAAAAAATCCCAATGGATATTGAGTATAATAAGATTCCCAATCTTTCGGCAGAAGCGATCGAAAAGTTAAGTATGGTTAAGCCAATATCTCTGGGACAGGCGGGTCGTATCAATGGGGTTAGTCCCGCAGATCTCTGTGCATTGCTTTTTTATCTACAACGGGGAGGGGAGAAACATGACCCAACAGTCAGCGTGTGAGTTTAAAACATTCCAGCCCAGAATAGACCAGAAAATGGAAAAATATCTTCGATTCCTATTGGACAGCAATCAAAAAACCAACTTAACTTCTATAACCAATTGGGAAGAAGCTGTCGTAAAGCATCTTCAGGATTCAATGGCAATTATACTCTGGAAACAATGGGATAGTATAAACAGTGTGATCGACTTAGGAACCGGACCAGGTCTCCCCGGAATTCCGTTGGCGATTGCTCATCCGAAAAAAGAATTTATGCTCTTGGAGACAAACGGTAAGAAAGTAAAGTTTCTAAATGAAACCATATCATACTTGCAGTTGAACAATGTTACTATTCTGCATGGACGAGCGGAAGATATAGGGAGAAAAAAGGAGTATCGAGAGAAAATTGACCTTGTCCTAACAAGAGCCGTTGCATCGTTACCGGTTTTGTTGGAATTAGCGTTTCCTCTAATACAGGTGGGCGGATATTTAGTGGCTTATAAAGGCCCTGAACCTGCAAGTGAGATTGAAGAGGCACAGCAGGCTCAAGAACTATTATATGCGAAATGTGATGAATTAATATTTTATCAGTTGAATGGAATGTATGGAAAACGATCGTTGATTGCCTACAAAAAAAAGCTGAATACTCCAAGCAAATACCCAAGAAGACCAGGTATACCAGAAAAAAACCCCTTATAATTTGAGGTTCCAGAATTTCCTGGTAGTTTTTACTCCAAAATCAGCAGGAAGTTTTCATATCGATAGCGAAAAAGGGAGAAAAGATTTGCTCGCAAAAGACATTAAGGGAGCGGCCATGAGAAAGAAAAAAATGAAGCAACGCGAACATTTTCAAAACATAACGCATCAACTTCTCGGACAGGCCAATCAACGATTACAGCAATCTCCCCAAAATGTTCATGCCGAAGTAAAGGAGGCCTTTACCAAAATGGGTAGAGTAATCGCTATAGCCAATCAAAAAGGTGGCGTCGGTAAGACGACAACTGCGGTTAATCTCAGCGCCTGCCTTGCCCAACTGGGGAAAAAGACACTGCTAATCGATGCTGATCCTCAAGGCAATGCAACAAGTGGGATCGGAATACAAAAGAGTGAAATAAAACAGTGTATTTATGATGTTCTCATCAGTGAAGTCGACTTGAATGACATCTTAATCAAAGCACAAGTCGAAGGGTTGTTCATTGCGCCCGCAACGATTCGTCTTGCAGGAGCCGAAGCCGAGCTTGTTGGAATGATGGCTCGCGACCAGCGACTTAAGCGGTCCCTTGAGAGAATTCGGCAAGAATTTGATTACATTCTTATCGACTGTCCTCCTTCGCTAGGCAATCTTACATTAAACGCACTGGCGGCCGCAGACTCTGTTATCGTTCCAATCCAATGTGAGTATTATGCGCTTGAAGGATTAAGTCAGCTAACAAAGACTATTCAACTGGTACAAAGATACTCCAACCCCCACTTGAAGATCGAAGGCGTAGTTCTTACAATGTACGACAACCGAACCAATCTTTCCAACCTTGTAATGGACGATGTAAAAAGGTATTTTGATGAGAAGGTATATAAGACAATCATCCCGAGGAACATTCGACTAAGCGAGGCCCCAAGCTACGGACTGCCCATTACACTTTATGACGATCGTTCCAAGGGCGCTGAAACTTATCTTGAATTAGCGAAAGAAGTGATTGCTTAATGACTACAAAGCCACCTCGAGGACTTGGGAGAGGTCTCGGAGCTCTCATTCCCCAATTAGACGAAGAAGAGATGGCAAAGGCTCACGAAGTTCCTGTTCAAGAGATTCGACCCAACCCATACCAGCCTCGCAAGGAATTCGACACAGAAAGCTTAAACGAATTAGCGAACTCCATAAGAGAGCACGGAATTATCCAACCGTTACTCGTTCGATACGATGAGCAAGGATATCAACTTATTGCTGGCGAACGACGATGGAGAGCCTCGCAAATTGTTGGATTAACAAATGTTCCCGTTGTAGTCAGAGAATTCACTGACCAGCAAATGATGGAAGTAGCATTAGTGGAAAACCTCCAACGGGAAAACTTAAACCCAATGGAAGAAGCAGAAGCATACCAACGGCTAATGGAAGCATTTAACTTAACACAGGAAGAAGTAGCACAAAAGGTCGGAAAAAGCCGACCAGCCATCGCCAACACTTTACGTCTATTGCAACTTCCGTCTGATATACAAAAGCTGGTCTCGTCTAACACACTAACAATGGGGCACGCCCGATCGATTTTATCACTAAGCAACCCAGATCACCAACGCAAAGCATGTCTAGAGATAATCCAAAAGGGAATGTCCGTGCGCGAGACCGAAGAATATATACGTAATTTAAATCAAACCGATGTTTCACGTGAAACAAAGAAGAAAAACGAAAAGAAGAATCCGTCATTAAAAAGAGACCCGCACTGGGCCGCGATTGAAGAAAGGCTAGTTCAACACTTTGGCACAAAAGCATGTATTCACAACAGCGGACCTGGAGGAAAAATCGAAATACAGTTCTACTCAGGCGAAGAGTTGGAACGAATATTGGAAACGATCTTTCAAAACGATTATATGTAAAAGAAAGACCCCTTCCATGCGAAAGGAAAAGGGGTCTTTTGATACATGTTTCACGTGAAACATTGAGGAGGAGGATCTGATTGGAGAGTAATAGCTGGCTAGAGGTCTTAAATCAAGTGAAAAAAGGAGAAAAGTCTCCCGATGAAGCGTACCAAGAATTTCGTAATCTTCCGTATGAGGATATGGGTTTCGTAAAAATTGACCATCATAGACGTTTGCGACAGGGAGCGGCGGAAGTCATATATTGCCCAGGGAAGACGGATGAACAGATTGCTACAATCTTTCGCGAGTTGGCCAAACGTGGAGGCAATGTAATGGCGACTCGTGCTAGTCGTTCAGTGCATGATGAGGTAAGGAAAACGATACCGGAGGCTGAATATTACGAAACACCTCGACTCATTGTGCTTTGGCAAGAAAGGAAACACTCAAAAGGTACTATTGCTATTCTTTCGGCGGGGACTGCTGATCAAGCGGTTGCAGAAGAAGCTGCAATTACTGCTGAAGTTATGGGGAATACAGTTGAACGAGTTTATGATGTGGGTGTAGCGGGAATACATCGGTTGTTGGCGCATCGCCCAATTTTAGAAAAGTCCAATGTGGTAGTGGTGGTTGCCGGAATGGAAGGGGCATTGGCTAGTGTAGTGGGGGGGTTGGTCGATAAGCCAGTCGTTGCGGTGCCGACAAGCGTGGGCTATGGCGCTCATATGCAAGGCCTTGCACCTTTGTTGACGATGCTTAATTCGTGTGCGTCTGGGATGGCTGTTGTAAATATTGATAATGGCTTCGGGGCTGCGGTTATGGCACATCGGATAAATCAATTGGGAGAGGAGAAGTTGTCGTGAAGATAGCATATATAGACGCATACGCTGGAGTGAGTGGTGATATGCTTCTCGGAGCCCTAATTGATTTCGGATGGTCAATTGAAGAGCTGCAAAATATCGTCAAAGGATTGGGGTTGGAACATGAGGTTGTTCTACATAAAGAACGAGTGCAGCGGCGAGGTGTTTCTGGGCTAAAACTTACAGTCGAAACAAAAGATCACCATTCCCATCGTCACCTTTCGGAAATTATTGATAGGATCAGAGCGGCCGGTCTTTCTGAAGCAGTACAAGAGAAGGCGATAGCCGTTTTTAGATGTCTAGCGGAAGCTGAGGCTTATGTTCATGGAACGACTCCTGAGATGGTGCATTTTCACGAGGTCGGTGCTGCTGATGCAATGGTCGACATTGTTGGTGTTTGTCAAGGGATGCATTCTTTAGGGATAGAGAAGGTGTTCTATTCCCCCATTCGTGTCGGCGGGGGATTTGTTGAGTGTGCTCATGGGAAACTTCCTGTTCCTGCTCCGGCAACTGCGATACTGCTAAAGGAAATGACGGTCTTTGGTGGTGATGTGGACGGCGAATGGGCGACGCCAACGGGAACCTCTTTGCTGAAGATTTTAGGATCAGGAGTACCGGGAATTCCAAGTATGAGTCTTCAAGGAGTAGGTATCGGAGCGGGAAGCGCAGATCCGATCTTCAAGAACTTACTGCGGATATTCGTGGGACAGGTTGACGGCGATCCGGAAGAAGTGCCGAATGAGCGAGAGGTTGTATCGATAATTGAAACAACAATAGACGATATGAGTGGAGAATATTACCCGTTCATAATGGAAAAACTTTTAAAACTTCCTGTTTGTGATGTTTATCTGACGCCAGTTATTATGAAGAAGGGCCGCCCGGGTTATACACTGACAGTGATAGCAGATTCGAAGAATTTGGATGACGCATTATATATCATCTTCAAAGAGACAAGTACTTTTGGAGTTCGTATTAAAGAAACTAAAAGGATTACTCTAAATAGGGTATTTATGGAAATACCGTGGCGTGGCCGCTCAATCCGGGTAAAAATTGGTTATTGGCGAGGTGATGTGGTTCAGGTGTCCCCCGAATATGAGGAGTGTAAATTGGCAGCCATTGAGAACAATATGGAATTAAAATCCGTTTATGAAGAGGTATTAACCCTCGTAAAAAATAAAGTGGTTTAAGGAAGGAAGTCAACTAAAAGAGTGGAATAATCTACATGCCAATTTATTGAGGGGGTACATGCGTTGCAGATCTGGTTAAATGGTTTTCGCCAAGCCTTGTTACCTTATGAGATGGTCATTATTTTAGGACTAATCGTTATTCAGTTGTTCGTTTTAGCGTTTCTTATATATCATTTAATGACACTAAGAAAGGCAAAAAAGGTTTTTAACAATCTTATATCTGGTGTAGAAGGCGGCAGTTTAGAGCAGGTCTTCGTCCAATTAGGGCAGAGGGTAAAAAACGTCGAGGATGGATTGATGAACTTAGAGCAATCGGTGGAAAAACAACAAGAAATAGGCGAACTCCATATTCAACGCTGGTCCCTGTTGCGCTATAAGGCATTTTCAAATACAGGCGGAGATCAAAGCTTTTCCCTGGCGTTGCTCGATGGTAAAGGGAATGGTGTAGTTTTAAGCAGCATTTATGGTCGTGACGAATCAAGAATGTATGCAAAGAGTATTAATGAAGGCCAATCGACTTATCCAATGTCTACAGAGGAGAATGACGCATTACAGCAAGCTTTAGGAAAAATCAAGAAATAAAGTTGTGTATTGAGGCAGGAATTTCCTCATAAATAGTCGAAATAAATAGATCCTGAATTGGTATTAATAAGATGGACAGGCTAAGCCCTTGGATTACCTATGGCCGAAAGGGGCAGGGGGATTCCATGTGGAAACGGTTAAGTAAATATTATAAAAAGCGAAAAACCAAAGGGTTCACCATTATGGTGGTACCAAATGCGGAAGGGAATATTAGGACAATAAGTATTCCTTTCTTTGCGTTGTTTTTTGTCATGTTAATTGTTGCTGCGAATGTTTATTTCTTTGTCTGTTATCCCTTGCAGTTGAGTGAGCTTCACAAGCGAAACACAAAAATTAGTGAGAAGCAAAGAGAAATAAACCAATTAAAGAATCAATTAAGCCAAATTGAGCCATCGATTCAGCGAACTGAAGCCTTGGTGAAACGCCTCAACGAACAGAGACTATTTGAAGCTGAGGTACGTAGTTACTTTCAGAGTGTGCGCAATAAAGTTGCTCGAAGAGGAACAGTTAGCCGTAGCTATAGGCCGAGCAGCATTACTCCCCCTAGCTTAGCGGATAATCAATCGCAGCGGACAGGAGAGAATTCATTAGAAGTACTTAAAGAAAATTTGGATCTCTTGGAGAAAGAAGCGCCGGAATCTCGGGCAGAATTAGAACGATTACTACGTGATCTTAAAGAATTTAGTACCGAATATGACCATACACCGACAATCTGGCCTTGTCACGGACGCATAACATCGGGGTTCGGCGGCCGTGTGCACCCGATTACTCGAAAATTCACTCAACACACCGGTGTTGATATTAAGGTTCGAACAGGGACACAGGTAAGAGCTACAGCAAATGGTGTCGTTGTATTCTCTGGATACCGACAAGGGTATGGGTGGACAGTAATTGTTTCGCACGGATATGGCTATCAAACGCTTTATGCGCACAACTCCAAACTCAATGTGAGCGTAGGACAAAGAGTGAGTAGGGGGACGGTTATCGCCTTTTCCGGTAGCAGTGGCACAAGCACTGGACCTCATCTTCATTATGAAGTGATTGTCAATAATAAACGTGAGAATCCGGTTGGTTATATGAGTCGCTAAACATTTGAGAGGGGGGTGACCCATGGGTCGGATCGATGTTGTGAAGACTGTAATTGCTCAAGATACTTCATTTGTTGGTAATATGGAATCTTCCGGAAGTATTCGTGTTGATGGTCGTTACGAAGGGGTCCTCATGGTGGCGGGCGACTTGATTATCGGGGAAACAGGACATGTACAGGGGAAAGTGAGTGCAAAAAACATTTCCGTTGCGGGTAAACTATTAGGAGAGATTGAGGCGCGCGGAAAACTAGAATTGGTTCCCACCGCATATGTCCAAGGCGAGGCGCAAATGATGTTTCTTGTTGTCGAAGAGGGAGCCTATTTTCAAGGGCAATGCGAGCCAGTATCTCGAGATGAGCTCAAAGAGCGGGGCAAATCTTTACAAATCGAAACACCAAAAGAGTAATATCTAAGAATAATCTAAACCGTCTTCATTCAATCTATGAATGAAGACGGTTTTTTTTTGACCAGACGGTCAGGAGGCGTTATTATGCGGTATCTGTTTGAAGATCGTAAAGCTGCTGGGAGACAACTGTATAAAGCCATTAAAAAAGAGATGAATAGGATCAAAGGGAAAGGTATTGTGCTTGGAATGCCAAGGGGCGGAGTAATTGTAGCTGCAGAAGTAGCAAAAGGATTAGATTTACCGCTGGACATTATCGTGGCCCGAAAGATCGGGTCGCCGATGGACCCGGAAGTATCCATCGGTGCGGTGGCACAGGATGGAACAATCTTTTTAAATGAACGTCACTTAAGTGTAATTCCAGTGGACCGTGACTACCTAGTCAGTGAATCCGAACGCCAGGTCAGAGAGGTACGACGGCTCCTAAAGATATATCGGAGAGAAAAACCAATTCCGTCATTTCAAGGAAAACACATTATTCTTATCGACGATGGTGTGGCAACAGGATTTACGATCAAAGCAGCTCTATCTTCATTATATAAGGAAAAGCCAATTACTTTAACACTGGCTATTCCTGTAGCGCCGAAGGAGCTCGTTACAGAGCTTAGAATGGATGTTGACCTGCTAATATCTCTCGCAACTCCGAGTTCTTTCTGGACGGTGGGTCAGTATTATCGTCAACTTCAACCTATCAGTGACGAAGAGGTCATTCATACGTTGGAAGTTTCAGAAGAACGCATAAGGAAAAACTAGGAGAGTTATACTATGAACCTAACTATAAAATGGACATCATGCCGATGAATCAATAATTTGGAGGGGTTAAAATCAATGCAACGACATACTGTGGCAGTGGAAGAAGGCTTAAGTCATATTCGTCAAGCGTTAAAAGAAGAAGGATATAAAGTTATTGATCTCGATGACGGTTTAGGAAATGCTGAGGCCTATGTAATTACGGGGATGGATGAAGATATGAGTGGCGTTGAAGAGATGGTAGCCGACGGGTTTATTGTAGACGCCACAGGAAGACAAGCAGAAGAGATTTTATATGATCTGGAAAAGCATTTTCGTATTATGGAAGATTAAAAAATCTCTCCGAATGGAGAGATTTTTTTTTAAAATATCCCAAGGTACTGATCAATTTCCCATCCATGGATCTGCATGCTATATACATCCCATTCTAAAGATTTTGCTTCGAGAAATTGCAGATATAGATGATCTCCTAGTGTTTCTTGGATAAGGGGATCAAGAGCCATTTCATCCAAAGCTTCACGAAGATTATTTGGAAGATTTGTAATACCTTCAGCGATTCTTTCGGCTGTAGACATTTGAAAGACATTTTTGCGAATGGCTTCGGGAGGCATTATTTTGTTGCGGATACCATCCATACCAGCTTTTAGCATTACAGCGAATGCAAGATAGGGATTGCAAGAGGGATCCGGAGTTCGCAGTTCAATTCGGGTTGCGTCTTCACGGGCAGCGGGTACTCGAAGAAGAGCGCTACGATTTGAAGCAGACCATGAGACATAGACAGGAGCCTCGTATCCAGGAACAAGACGCTTGTATGAATTGACCAATGGATTCGTGATCGCTGTAAAAGCCCTGGCATGCTTCAATAGGCCACCGATAAAGTAAAGAGCGTCGGTGCTAAGCTGGTAATGTCCTGTTGGGTCAAAAAAGACATTTTTTCCGTCTTTATAGACAGAAATATGAGTATGCATTCCTGAGCCATTAACGCCAAAGAGAGGTTTTGGCATAAATGTGGCATGCAAATCATGGAGTTGAGCGATACTTCGAGTAACAAACTTAAATGTTGCAACGCGATCGGCAGTGGTTAACGGATCGGCATATTTGAAGTCAACTTCGTGTTGACCCGGAGAAACCTCATGATGGGAGGCTTCGACCTCAAAACCCATCTCAGTTAAGTTTAAGACAATATCACGCCGTGCGTTCTCGCCGCGATCCAATGGAGAAAGATCAAAATAGCCCCCTTGATCGTGAGTGGTAATCGTAGGCTTGCCGTTCTCATCTTGACGAAATAAGAAAAACTCACATTCAGGTCCTAAATTTATAGAAAAGCCTTCAGTTGAATATTCATCGATAACTCGTTTTAATGCGTATCGAGGGTCGCCTAGAAATGGATTGCCGTCGGTTGTATAGATATCACAGATCAAACGAGCCACAGAAGTTTCTTTGTTTCTCCATGGGAAAACGGTAAATGTGGACGGATCTGGGCGTAAGTTCATATCCGACTCTTCAATTCGCATAAAGCCTTCGATGGAGGAACCATCAAACATGATTTCATTGTTTAATGCTTTTTCCAGTTGAGATGCGGGAATGGCTACATTTTTGATGATTCCTAAGATATCAGTGAACTGAAGCCGAATAAAACCAACATTAAGTTCTTTTACACGATAGAGAATCTCTTCGTTTGTCATCAAATCTCCTCCAATATGCTAACGTTGTCGCCTTAAGAGTAGATTTTGTAGGGTGGACTGGTTATTTACCGGATAAAGCGAGGTTAAGGGCGCTCCATGCTGTAATTGACGTATAAGCATTGGATGATCGACTTCGGGAATGGTGATGTCGGCATCAGGCAAATTTGTCATAGAATTTTGCTCAAGAATGGCCTTAATCCCTTCAAGTGTAAGTCCTTTTGCCAAAAGAGCTTTTATGGCCAAAAGGGTATCGACATCCTCTGGAGAATATAACCGTTGATTCCCCTTTGAGCGTTCCGGTTTAATCAACTCCATACTCTCATAATGCCTTATTTGACGAGCTGTTAATTTTGTTAATTCAGAGACGACGCTCATGGGATAGACTGCTTTGCTCTGTTCCACGAAACTCACCTCTTCATAGGATATTATTAGAGCCAATGGGTAAGGTTATTATCTCCAATATATAGGAACGAAGCTTTTTTGTCAACGTTGTGTAATTTTTATGTTAGTATTTTCTTTGGTTGAAAAAAGGGGTGCTTTGGATGAAAGGATTTACAGGGGAGATACCCAAGGCACAACGTATTTTGGCGAAAGGACTGCGCAAGGCTGGAATAGAGTTCGAGGAGAATTGCATCTGTGAAGGATATGAAGCTGATATTTTGATTTGCCACGCCAATGTAATAATCGAAGTGGATGGCCTTTATCATCTTTCAAAGAGCCAAAGAGAGGTGGATCTTAAAAAGACTGCTTTATGGGAGAGAAAAGGGTACCGGGTTTTTCGTTTTACCAATCGGCAGATTCAAGAAGATTTAACACGTTGTCTTCATCAAGTTGTAAATTGGGTGGACAACTATCGTCGGATAAAGCTTGATAAGGAATTTTCCCACAATCTAAGTGGTGACAAAAAATTGCGAACGTTGAGGCAGAACTTGATCAGGCAGGAGTGTCAAGCGAAAGGCATACGGCACGGAGAGAGCATTGAAGCGTTCTTTTTGCGTCAAGGGCAGGGAACCGATGATGAAATTGACGGAGAGGGCCGTTAAAATAGAGGGTGTGTTATCTGATTCGAAGGAGCCAATGGAAGCAAGGATATTTTCGAGACGAATTTTTTCTGAGAAATTAGAGATTCGGATGAAAGCTGGAGGTAGTTGGTTGATCAAAGATTCACTCAACTGCCTTGACAGCTTTTCTACTTTTTTAATATAGGATTGAGTTTCACGAATTCTAGGTACCCGTCCTAGGCGTGCAACACGGGTTGGTCCTGCGTTGTATGCGGCTAAAGCCAGTGTTGTGTCGTTGAAACGCCTCCAAAGCTGCGATAGAAAGAGGCATCCGCCGTGAATGTTCTCTTCGATGCTATAAGCATTACGAACGCCTAAGCTGGGCTGTACTGCAGGGATCAGCTGCATAAGTCCCTGAGCGCCGCGGGGAGATGTAACCGATGGTCGAAAGGATGATTCAGCTGCAATTACAGACGCAATGAGGAACGGGTCAAGCTCAAATTCACGAGAAGACTTTAGAATTTGGTCAACAATGCGGTGACGGGACCAAACAGCTAAACGGGGATTATATTTTATAACTAATTCCATTATAAGATTAAACTGGTATTCGTCTATGGATATGTTGTGCTCGTGATGTTGAGCCGAGGATTTTTCAAAATGGGGAGTTTCTTGCCAGTAGCCGTAGATGCATTGAGAGAGCGGGGATATACAGATAATGATAAACGTGGTAATAATTCGTTTCTTAAGACTCATGGTTAACGTTCCCTCCTAATTTCCAATAATGGAAGATGAGCAGTAAATTGGTAAAATTTCGTAAAGATATTTCCATTATGGACAAAATGATCTAAGTTTATACATCGTTTCTAAATAGTTTTAGTATCTTCGGGATAACAGATCGTTAATTTCTATATGTAACCCGTTGGAGGTTAAAAGATTATGTATGGAAAAATGGCAATTTGACCCTTAAAAAGCGGAATGTTATAATCAAAACGCCGGGGGGATTGGATGAAACGGGATGTTCAAAGAGGAACAATCGTTGTTTGTTTGATAATAGCCACGTTTATCGGGGCTATCATACCTATTCATGGAAAAGCCGCAGGCTTTCCTTTTGTTATTACAGATGATACGGGTCAGAAGATTCTGATTCAGAAGAGACCTTCACGAATTGTTTCGATATCTCCGAATATGACGGAGATCCTTTATGCAGTTGGAGGAGGAGAGCTTCTGGTCGGGATATCTGATCTTTGTGATTATCCTCCGCCTGTGAAACGTAAACCTAGAGTGGGGGATCTTCAACTTCGTACAGAAGCTGTTTTATCCTTAAAGCCCGATCTGGTATTGGCTCATGGGGGAATGCAGCGGGGTCAGGTGCGGGAGTTGCGCCGATTGGGTATTAATGTTGCTGCTTTTTCTCCGGAGAATTGGAATAGCGTATTACAGGTTATTCAGTTGACCGGGGATCTTGTGGGGAGGTCTGACTCGGCAAAAAAAGTTGTTCGAAGCATGGAAGAGCAGCGTTTAAAAGTATATCATCGTGTTAAAGAACAACGTCAAGTCCGCGTTTTCGTAGAAGTATGGAATGCTCCATTGATGACGGCAGGACCTGGGACTTTTTTGGATCAATTGATCACTATGGCGGGCGGATGTAATATTGTGGGGAAAGATTACCCGCAATGGTCTGCTTTCCCGCAGGAATTAATCATTGAGCGGGATCCGGAAATTATCATCTTGACTTGTAAAAATAAGGCGGATGTTCTAAATCGACGTGGATGGCAGAAGATAACAGCGGTTCGTTTGGGGAGAGTCTTTGAAGTGGAACCCGATGTCTTTAGTCGACCGGGACCCCGTTTGGCAGAGGCGCTAGAGTCGCTATCACTTCGATTGCATCCTGTAAATGAGTCGTAGGCGGAGGAATGCAGGATGATTCCTAAAGCCCGATGGGTATGTATTATCTTGGTACTTGTCCTATTGTTCCTGATCGTTCTTTCGTGGAAATACGGTACAGTCAATTTGACATGGGGCGCTTTCTTGGCGCAGATTGGTAAAGTGATTGCCGGGGAACGACCAGATACGCTTTCGATGGAAGCAATTATCCTGTGGGAACTCCGATTGCCGAGAATTCTTTTGGCCGTCGGTATTGGGGCGGCCTTAGCCATATCAGGACTGGGTTTTCAGGCTGTCTTGGGAAACACGTTGGCTGACCCATATTTACTGGGCGTTTCTGCGGGTGCAAGTCTTGGAGCGACTCTGATCATTGCTGGGAAATTTAGTGCTGGATGGGTTCCCTTCGCGGCATTTGTTGGAGCGATAGTGGTTGTGACAGTGGTTTTAGCTTTAGCTCGTACGGATGGAGGTTATCCGCCGGATCGTCTGATACTTTCGGGTGTCGCTATAAGCGCCATTTTGACAGCGGCTGTTTCCGGTTTGTTGATCCTATCGCGGGAGCGGTTGACTGAGGCGTATTTTTGGCTTTTAGGAGGTTTCTCAGGTCGGGGATGGAGAGAGGTTCATCTCTTTTTTATCCATGCAGTGGCCGGAGGTATCGCATTATTTGGGCTATCAAAGCAGTTGAATATTATGACGCTTGGAGATGAAGCGGCTACCAATTTGGGCCTTCCTGTCCACCGTTTTAAACTATGGGTCTTGATTCTCGGTTCATTATTAGCTTCTGCGGCGGTTTCGGTAGCAGGAATTATTGGATTTGTAGGATTAATCGTCCCCCATGTTGCAAAGATGATTGTGGGACCCGATCATCGGGGAGCGCTTCCCGCTGCTGCGCTTGGAGGTGCAATTTTATTATTAGGAGCCGATACACTGGCACGAATGGGTCCAGCTGAGCTTCCAGTGGGAATTATTACTGCATTTCTAGGCGGTCCATTCTTCCTATGGCAATTGCGTAAAGGACGGTATGGAGAAGGAGGATGAACCGAGCGATGGGATTTGACGGACTCATTGCAAAAGATATCGTGGCGGGATATGGTCAGGTAGAGGCGATTATCCGTGGAGTGTCGATGAGATTGATGCCAGGAGAACGTGTTGCGATTATTGGTCCCAATGGTTCCGGCAAAAGTACATTGGTCAAAGTCTTAGCCGGCATCCACCGTCCCGTTTCAGGCCAGGTGTATTTGAACGGAGAAGACATATTTAGGATGAACGGAAGGGTTCGTGCAGTAAATCTGACACGGGTTCCTCAAAACATCCGGGTTCCTCCATTGTTTACTGTGGAACAATACGTTTCCTTTGGGCGGTATCCGCATCTCCGTCTTGCAAACAACCGAGACGAGCAAGGAAAAGAGCTGGTAGCTAATGCGATCCGACGCACTGGTCTTGAGGATAAAGCAACTCATCCCATGTCGTCGTTAAGCGGGGGCGAGAAACAGCGGGCAGCGTTGGCTCAAGCGTTGGCTCAAGACGTACCATGTCTATTATTGGATGAACCCAATGCTTCCCTCGATCTCCGCCATCAGCTCACACTAATAGATATACTACAAGAGCGGCATTCCTTATCGAATGGAGCCATACTAACGGTCCTGCATGATATTAATCTAGCTGCTCGTTTTGGCGATCGTATCTATCTAATGTCGCATGGAGTGATCTATGCTGAAGGATCGCCGAGCCAAGTGCTGACTGAAGAGAATCTAAGGAATGTCTATGGTGTACGTGCGGCGAAAGTCTATACGCCCGATGGAAAGGTTCAGTTTGTCTTTATGCAACATGGGACGGAGACGGGTCATCGATTGCCATTTCGGCTTCATATAGTAGGTGGCGGAGGATCAGCGGGATTGATCATGCCCATGCTATATCAGGCTGGGTATGAAATGAGTTTGGGTATGGTGCAGCGTGGTGATACGGATCTCTTGGTCGCCGACTATTTAGGGATACCTGCCGTCTCCACACCTTTAATGGAAAAGTGGGGAACCGAGGAATTCGATGAAGTTCGGAAGCACATCGAAGAAGCAGATGGAATTGTCGTGGCGGACACGTGGTTTGGTTCGGGGAATACGGATAACCTTCGCCTAGTAATCGAAGGTCAAAAAGATGGAAAGCCCGTATGGATGTTGGAAGAGAGTCCGTTTGAATTGAAGGATTACACGGGAGGAGTGGCTAAAGCGATTCGCGATCAGATGGTTACTGCGGGAGCTGTGGTGTTGAATCAGCCGCACCGCCTATTAGAATCTCTTCAGCAACGTTTTGGAGTGCAACAGAAATAAAGCGCCATGATGCCTCGGCGATGCACTCAAAGAAGTTACTTACTTAATGATACCATAGGCGCTAGGATTGATGTGGATCCTTGTTCTCCATGGAGCGGACAGCTTCTGCAGATGGCGAAGGACTCGAATGCCATCTTGACCATGGCGGAGGCGGGTTTGCCCACCGACTTCGTAGTTGTTTACGTTTAGAGGAAATATGAACGCTCTGCGAAATCCCGTGGCATCAAGCTCAACTTTAAGAATAATGCTATCAAAGACATTCCTAGACCATGTTCCAAAGGAGAAGTTTCCTAAACTATAGGCTATCAGGCCGTTTTGATAACGCTCAATCCCTTGTAAAACATGGGGATGATGTCCCACGACTACGGAAGCCCCTGCATCAATGCATTGGCGCGCTAATCGGCGTTGGTAGTCTTTTGGCCACTCTAGCCGTTCTTCGCTCCAATGAAAACTGACAATAACCCAATCGGAGCGTATCTTTGCCTGCTTAATATCGTTGATTATATAAGCTGGGTATCCTGGAGCAGTCCCAGGGCGATTCGATCCTGCATTAAACTCCAGAGGAAAGGTATTATTATAGGCTAGAATCGCAACGTTCCGGTTATTCTTTGTTATGGTGGCGGGTCTTCGCGCCTCTTTAAGGTTTCTTCCTGCTCCGGTATGTAAAATGCCACTTTTATCTAAGACCTGAAGCGTTTCATATAGAGCCTCGGGGCCAAAATCCATGATGTGGTTGTTTGCGAGCGTGACCCCGTCGAAACCTGCAGTCTTAAGCGCATATACGCTACGTGGATCGCTTCGTAGGGTATAGCTTTTTTCCAACCATCTTTGACCTTTTAATGAAAGTACGACCTCCAAATTGCCAATGAGAATATCTGTATCGGATAATACGGATTGAATGCCAGAAAAAGGGAAGGTTGGATCGGAAATGATCCGTTGTTGCAATTGACCGCCAAGATAAATGTCACCAACGGCAGTGAGCATAATCGTATTGTCTTGAAAGATAGTTAGTGATCTGGCGTATCCGGGGGATGTTAAAAATAGATTGTTGCACAATAGTATGATGACGATGATCCGACGAATCCATTGCATGGAAGGAGACACCTCCAAAAGAGGCAGGTTTTTTCAGATCATATTATTTTTTTTGCAATATATGCCTATAATGGTCTTTGAGATAGGATTCCTTTACGACATAGATGGTAATGATTGGATTGGAGGAGATCTGTAATGGACGTCTTTCATCGTATTGAAACATATCAAGGAGAAATGGTGGAGTTCCTCCAACAGTTGCTGCGAATTTCTAGCGTTCGTACAGATGGGTTCCCCGGTGCACCATTCGGCTCCGCTGTTGCGGAAGCGCTTGGGGTTGCATTGGCCTGGGGCGAGCGAGAAGGCTTTCGAACGCGTAACGTTAATGGCTATGCGGGGCATATCGAGTACGGCGAAGGGGAAGAGATCATCGGCGTTCTGGCGCATATGGATATTGTTCCGGCTGGGGATGGTTGGACGTTTCCACCGTTTGCGGCTGAGATTCATAACGGCCGTATATATGGGCGGGGAGCTATTGACGACAAAGGACCGGCTGTTGCGGCGATGTATGCCTTAAAGGCGTTAAAGGAGGAAGGGCCGCCTCTACGACATAGAATACGAATTATCTTGGGATGCGATGAAGAAAGTCGATGGGAGTGTATGGACGCATACTTTAAGGCTGAACCCCGGCCAAGCCTTGGATTTACTCCGGATGGGGTTTTTCCTTTGGTCCATAGTGAAAAAGGCCGATTGGGGCTGACAATGAAAGGAAAAATAAATAAATTCTTAGGCTTTCCTCAACTGGTATGTCTTAAAGGAGGAAGTCGAGCCAATGTGGTGCCTGATTTAGCCACTGCATTTGTGCGTGCGGAAGGTCCGATTCGTCAAAAACTCATCAAAGAGATAGAGCGTGAAGCAAAGGAAAACCAGATCACATGGACCCTTCATGAAGAGGGTATCAAATTGTCGGTGAGGGGGATCGCATCCCATGCCAGCATGCCGGAGTTGGGAGACAATGCTTTGGTAAAATTGTTGGTATTCTTAGGCGGGCTAGGCTATGAAGGAGGCGCTTGGGAGACAGTTCATCTCTTGACGAAGGGTTTTAAAGGCGGATTTGATGGTTCGGGATTTGGTATCGATGCATTCGATACGGAGTCGGGTGCGCTTACCATGAATCTTGGAGTTCTTCATATTGAGGACGATGCGCTGGAGATGGAACTCGATATTCGCTTTCCGCGAACGGAAAAGGGTGAAGTTATAGTGGAACGATTGCAATCTGCCTTTGTTACCCAGGGCATCACGGTGGAGGATGCGCTTATAATACCACCCCATTTTGTTGCGGCGGAACATCCTTTGGTTCAAAAACTACTCGATGCATATCGGAAGGAGACAGGCGATCAGAGTGAACCTTTAGCGATTGGAGGAAGAACATACGCTACAGTTCTTGGTACCGCTGTTGCCTTCGGCCCTGGTTTTCCTGGGCAGCCTGACCTAGCCCATCAACGTGATGAATCAATAGCCATTGAAGATCTCATGCGGTGCAGTCGTATCTATGCTCGAGCATTAGTGGATTTAGCAGGCAATTGATGTAATTAATTTGCACTAACATAATGAGAGCTTGGACGATATACGGCTAATGGGGATTCCCAGGGGATAACCAATTTCTCCTTTTTTATTTTCGCTATTCTGGTAGTCGACCACCCCAGCGGGGCTGGGGCACGTGAAAGGATGAAAATGGAGCCAAACCCTCATCCCTTGCCCTTCTCCCAACACCTTGGGAGAAGGGGAACTGCCAAATTATCAAGC
>OBJA01000146.1_pt1 | contig 70030 bp, 70 predicted proteins | sample 1519751 | NCBI WGS metagenome assembly OBJA01 (sample SAMEA3881238, study PRJEB22517) | soil metagenome | biome: lake sediment; feature: soda lake sediment; material: sediment, water from around vicinity | place: India | collected 2013-12-23 | depth 3 m | reverse complement strand
CGGAGCATTCTGAATACTGGCTCCTGTCTTCTGACTCCTATCTTGCTGAATCAACTTTATAATCATAAATGATTATGTTTCAACGGTTGTTGAAGTGGCTAACTACCTACGCGGCCATAAGGAGGGAGATTACGATTTTCATAAAAAAACGTTACTGGATCCTCCTGCTGGTTTTGCTTCAGGGCATATCCGCTTGGATGCTCTGTTTTCGACAAGAGGCGCAAGGGTTGGCGGTTGATTCCAGCGGGAATCTTTACATAAAAAGCGATATCGCTATGTCATGGGGAAATATGTTGAAGCGGATGAAACCCGATGGGAAACAGTCATGGTTCAAGTTGGGGGATTATGGACTATATAAGGCTCGAAACGGAGAGTTGTTATTAACATCCCGTCGAGGTAAAGATGAAATTGATATTATTCAGTATGATGAACGAGGAAAAGCAATTCTCCGTCGACGGCTTCGACTTCGACAAGAAGAGAGCTTGGATGAGATTGCATATGCGAATAATCAGTTGATGCTCCTAACATCCAATGGAAATCGGCGCGATAACAAAACCTCGATGCCCAATGGGGACGGAACGATTAAGCACGCAATGGATGATTGGCGTCACAGAAACTATATTCTTAGAGAATTCAATAACGATAACAAACTCACATTCGTTTGGAATGTAGGCTCCCTTGCGCTAGACGACGATTCAAACCGCCATATCCATGTCTACCAAAGTATGTTGAATCACGAGAAAAATCTTCGAATAATCTGCGCCGAACAGAAGAAAGATCCAGCGAACAACTATTTTTCTGTAATAACCTTTAATACTCAGGGAGAAGAGAGCAAACGGAAGAAGATTTATGCACCGGAGAACTGTGTTAAGATTATGGATGTCATAGCGTGGCAAAACAATTACTATCTCGTGGCGCAGACAAAGAGCACGACAAGGAGAGCGAAGGACTTAACGACATATCATCTGATAAAGATGTCTTCAAGAGGCGAATTATTGTGGCGTTACCGTTTGCGCGCAAAGCACTTGGAGTCGGTCGGAGGTTTGACCATCGATGGGGAAGGAAATATTCTAACGGCGCTAAATACCCGTTGGGGGTATTCCATACTAAAGATTAACAAAGCAGGATTTCTATTATGGAGAAGGAATATAAATCCAAAGAAGAGCATGGTATGGGGCACAGTCTTTGCCTTGCTCTTTCTAATCCGCAATGGGATCAAACTGAGAATTGTAGGATATAAGCAGATCATTCAACGTTTGGCTGGTTTGTCCACGAAGATATGGAGGAGAGAGGCAGATGCCAACGATTGAACGATTTGGGCTCGATGCATTGGATTATATTATGATGATGATTTCAACCGTTATCAAACAGATGGAATCAGAAGGGATCTTTCAATGGAATATGGATTATCCCGGACGGGAACTCGTTCAGAAGGATATAGCCAATGGAACACTTTGGGGTCTTCGTTCCCGTGAGCAAATCTTAGGAATAGTTACGCTCAACGAAGAACAGCCCATGGAGTATATGGATGTACCATGGAGAATCCAAAACGGGAGCATATTGGTCATTCACCGCTTGGCGGTACATCCCGATAGCCAACACCAAGGAATAGCGAGAAAACTCTTGGACCACGCAGAAAAGTATGCTTTGGAAAAGGAATATTGTTCGATTCGACTGGATGCCTATAGTGCAAATCCAAGAGCGCTTGGCCTTTACGAAAGACGGGGTTATTTGAGAGTAGGAGAAGTGCGATTTCCCAGTCGAAGCCATCCGTTTTACTGTTATGAGAAGCTGTTAAGGAGTGATAGTCAATGAAATTTAAGCACGATGCGTATTGTGGTCTATATTGTGGAGCTTGTTTGATATTTATTCGAACAGAAAACGGGACAATTGGAGAGATGGCAGCTGAAATGAACATGAGTCCCGAGGAATTGAGCTGCTACGGGTGCAAAAGCGAGAAGAATTCTCCCTGGTGTGGCACATGCAGCATAAAGACATGTGCCCAAGAAAAGGGGATGGAGTTCTGCAACACATGCGGCGACTATGTCTGCCGTAATCTCCAAGATTTTATCGACGATTCCCAGTATCCCTATCATCTCGTTGTTCAAAAGAATCTAGAGATGATCGCCACTGTAGGGTTGGAGACATGGCTATCGGCGCAGGAACAACGCTGGCGTTGTCAAGCATGTGGGGAGAAACAAGCGTGGAAAGAAGTAACCTGTCGAAAGTGCGGAGCTGAAGTAAGAAATTATGAAGCCGATTTATGAATCCCGAACCAATCTCGTCCTAATCGGTATGCCAGGTGCTGGAAAAAGCACATTAGGCGTTTTGTTGGCAAAAGCCTTGGGCAAAGATTTTGTTGATACGGATTTGATGATCCAATCCATAGAGGGTCGTTTGCTCCAAGAAATAATCGCCACTGAGGGGGTGGCGAAGTTTCTATCGATAGAAGAATCGGTGTTATTATCATTGAATGCTGCGGATACAGTGATTGCCACCGGCGGTAGTGCGATTTACAGCAATCATGGCATGACTCATCTAAAAGAAGAAGGCGTCATCATCTATATCGAATTAACATATGAAACCATTGCCAAACGGATCGCAAACATCGCTTCGCGGGGGATCGCCATGGGAAAAGAGCAACAACTTATCGATGTCTATCAAGAACGGGTGCCGATCTATCGCAAGTATGCCGATTTGATCATTGACTGTGAAGAACGAAGTATTGAAGAATCGGTTGATATGATCGTGAATGTTTATCTTGGCTGATCATTTCAACGATTCTATTCGATGATGAAGATAGGTTGGTTGTGTGACAATAAAACACAGGAGGAAACCATGGATTCAACAGAACAAAGACTTGAAGTTCGTATCGACTGGAGCGAGGTCGATGCCTTTGGGCACGTTAATAACTTGGCTATTTTGAAGTATGCACAAGCTGCGCGTGTTCATTTTTTGGATGCTATCGGGCTAATGCAATCCCAAGCGGAGGAAGGAGTAGGTCCGATCTTAGCATCGATTAACGGCCAGTTCTTTAAACCCTTATTCTTTCCAGGGAACGTCACTGTTCTTTCTAAAGTGACGGAGATTAAAAACACCAGTTTTGTGATGCTCCATCAAATCCGGGATGAAGTGAATGAGATTGCTGCAGAAGTCAGAGATGTCATTGTATACTATGATTTTCGCACCGAAAAGAAGAAACCAATCCCTGAAGATTTAAAGGAAAGCTTACAGGAAACCAGATTGTAAGGGTGTAATTATTTCCTTTCGTTGATAATAGAGTAAAAAAATGATATTTTTTTTAGAAGAATTGTTTGCGCAAACATATGATTGGCTAACAAGATATTTGGCAGAAGATATGAACAGTACAGAATGATTCGGCAACAGTTATCCATCAATTCAAGGATGCATTTTATTCTCTCGCAAAGGCGCCAAGGCGCAAAGTGTATGAAGTATGTAGGTAACATACGAGTTTTATGATTTATTTTGAATGATCGGAGAGCCTGAGTTCCTTTTTTGGACGATTTATTGCCCTAACAGGGCAATAATTGTCTTCCACTAAAAACTCAACGGTGAACACTATCTAAACAAACCGATGTTTTGAGGGAGGAATGTGGATGGTTACCCAGCAGGACGTAGCATTGCGCGCCGGTGTCTCCTTTATCACTGTATCCCGTGTCGTTAATAATATGGGAAATGTTAAGCCTGAAACACGGGAACGGGTGCTCAAAGCCATAGAAGAACTGCGTTACTATCCCAACAGTATAGGGCGAAGCCTTAATTCCAACCGATTAAATACCCTGGGGATTGTTGTCCCCACTTTGCCGGGTGTCAGCATATACGGGACAGCCTATTATTCTGGATTAATGGTCGGTGTGGAACGAGCCTGTTCCGAGATGGGTTTTGATATGTTAATATCCACACTAAAATACGAAGGCAATGATTATGATTATCTAAAAACCTATTACCAACGGAAAAACGATGGTTTAATCTTGATCGCCCCTGATATGGCCAACCCACAATTGGCCATTATTGCCAAGGAAAAGATACCCTGTGTCGTCGTGGGGGAGCGACCTAAAGAGATATCCTTTATCGATGTCGATAACTATCATGGCGCAATGGATTTAACCCGTCAAGTCATCCGGATGAAGCACCGACGGATCGCTTTTGTTAAGGGAGTCGGTACAAATGGGAATGCAAACGAACGATATCAGGGGTATCTTGATGCGATGGCTGAAGCCGATTTGCAGATACAAGAAGAATGGATCATTGATGGGGATATGACTCCAGAATCCGGACGTCAAGCCTTTGCCAAATTAATGTCGGTGTTTCCGCGCCCAACGGCCATGATCTGTGCCAACGATAGCATGGCATACGGTGTTCTCAATGAAGCCCGCGCCCGAGGATTGGTTATTCCAAACGCTCTTTCTGTCGCTGGTTTCGATGGACTCGACCCCATGGGAGGGAATGAACCGTTTTTATCCACTGTCAGACAGCCCGTTGAAGCCATGGGATACAAAGCAGCATCAATCCTAATCCGACAAGTTCAAGAAGGGAATTTCGATATTGAAACGTTGATCTTCCCTGTGGAGGTTGTTGTCGGCAGCAGTCTGGGTCGACCCATGAAATAATCTAAATATGTCTACAATCCTCCTCTCTGGCATATGCATATGCGGAGGAGGCTGATGGAATTGGAGAATGCGTTATTCATATTCTTTGTGACGCTCCTCTGGGTAGCGGGAATTTCTTTGTTTCCCACGATCACCCAATGCCTTAAGCGCATGGAGCATTCAAGATATGGCGGGATCGTTGTAAGTTTAGGCACGATACCCTTTTTGGCTTGGATTCTAAGATTGGCGATTGTTCCAATCTCCATGTGGCATCTTTGGGATGGCGCGACTGCATTATTGCTCATATACGGCGGGTTCATTATGATACAGGGGAGACATCGTTCCAGTGAGTCATCGGATGCCATACTAACACTCTCCAATGATTTCGGTATCTTCCGTATCGACCTGCGCTTGATGGACCATGAATATCATTGGGCTGGAAAAACCTTGGCCGAATTGAACCTTAGAAAACGTGACCTTCTTGTGTTGGCGATCCTCCGCGGAGATGAGGTTATACCTTTTCCAAAGGGTCCGGAGGTTGTGGTCTCCGGGGATGAGCTTCTCATCTTTGGACGAATTCGGGAATTGCGCACGATGAGTGAAGTTAAGTAGACTAAGAACAGGACTTGACATCATTTTGTAATAACCTTATAATTTATAGAAAAGCTAAACATAGAGGTGGCAAAATATTGGAAGACGAACCTCGCCGTGAGAATGTTTTCGGTGACTATATTATCCTCAAAGCGCTGGAGGATGGGGTAACGCTAATCGGATTGACTCGAGGTAAGGATACACGGTTCCACCATACCGAAAAGCTTGACCGTGGCGAAGTGATGCTCTTTCAATTTACGGAACACACCTCAGCCATGAAGGTCCGCGGACGGGCTGAAATCCAGACCAAACATGGCATAATGATTAGCGGCAAGGATTAATGCAGTTAGGGATCGATGGTTGGTTTGAGTTGAGAAGTATCAAAAGCCCTTTAGAGCAGTAGAGCTTAGAGTTAAGAGCAGAGAAAAGCATAGCGGAGCATAGATGAGCTGAGAGTGGGCGTTTTATAATGTTTTTTAAGAACGACCGAACTCTTTGTGTTCGGTCGTTTTTATTTTAGCTCATCGACTCTCCTAAAGAAGGAGGATTTATTTATGAGCGAAGAAATGACGAAGATTCAAAAGACTTGTCCGCTAGGCGCAAAAAACGGTCCTACACGCACAGTGCGAATTGGTAATGTCGTCATTGGCGATGGCAAGCCTGTGGTTATCGCCGGGCCATGCGCTGTAGAAAGTAGAGATCAATATATCTCTAGCGCGATTGCGGTGAAAGCAGCAGGGGCTGTTGGACTAAGAGGGGGGATCTTTAAGCCGAGAACCTCCCCGTATAGCTTTCAGGGAATGGCAAAAGACGGCGTGGATCTCTTAAGAGAAGCAAAAGCAGCGACGGGATTGTTTGTCGTTGTTGAAGTTTTAAACGCTGAAGATATTGATCTGGCCGAAGGGGTGGCTGATGTTTTCCAGATCGGCGCTCGCAATATGCAAAACTTCTCTCTGTTGAAAATGGTCGGCCGCCAGAAAAAACCGGTGATCCTTAAGCGTGGACCGTCGGCTACTGTGATGGAATGGCTTCAGGCAGCAGAATATATCTTAGTGGAAGGCAATGAATCGGTTATCCTATGCGAAAGAGGTATTCGCACCTTTGAGACGATGACCCGTAATACACTGGACATTAATGGCGTTGCATTGATTAAAAACTTCAGTGGCCTGCCTATTTTTGCTGATCCGAGTCACGGTACCGGACGAAGAGATCTTATTCTCCCTGTGGCGCGTGCTGCATTAGCCGCAGGAGCCGATGGTCTCATCATTGAGGTTCATCCCAAACCGGATGAAGCATTATCCGACGGTGATCAATCCCTGGACTTTACAGGGTTTAACGCATTTATGAAATCCCTTGCTCTTTATCCCCCAAACAATTCATCGATCCACCCGATGACTCCTGATTTCGAACGGATCCAGCGAGCAAGAGAAGGAGATTCATGTTGGACGGCTGTGAGCCGGACTATTGCTGCGGACTTGGAAACTCCAGTATCCGTATATCTCAAGTGCGCTGAGGGTGCCCGTAAATTCCTTTTAGAGAGCGTTTCTGCAGGTGAACAGCCGAGTCGTTTCTCCTATATCGGGTGGAGACCCTTGGTTTCATTGGAGGCAGACGACCATGGGGTTTACCGGACAAACCATTGCTCAGTGCGGGAAGTCTTGGCGGTCAAGGATATATTACAGGCTTTAAAAGATGAGTTCAAAGGTTTGAACGTAGCTCATCGGCCCGATCTACCAGGTTTTTACGGTGGTGGTGTTGGTTATATTGGCTATGAGTATATCCGTCGGATCGAGCAACTTCCTGTCCGTTCCGAGGACACGTTAAACTTACCGGAAAGCTATTGGATGATCCCTCAGTGTCTCGCGGTTTTTGACCATGTATCCCATGAGATTACCTTCGTTTATCTCTTATCGCCCCACGATGATCCGAATTGTGCACGAGAGGCGTTGGATCGAATGGAAGCGTCTTTGGCTCAAACCATTCCATTGCCAACCCATAATCATGGAGACTCCGACGGGGAGGTTCATTCCAGCTTTACAAAAGAAGCTTATGAATCAGCCGTTAAAGAGGGTATCGAGTCGATCCGAGCTGGAGAGATCTTCCAGATTGTGCTTTCGCAGCGTTTGAGCCGTCCCTATGGTGGCGATGCGTTTAATCTCTATCGTGTGCTGCGGCGCGTAAACCCATCACCCTATCTCTTCTTCATCGCGCATGAAGATTTTTCCCTGATCGGTTCATCCCCCGAGTCGATGGTTCGTTTGGAGGAGGGCGAGATTCATCTCTGCCCAATCGCCGGAACACGACCCCGTAGTCGCGAACAGCAAGAGGATATTGAACGTGAGCAAGAGTTGCTATCCGATCCCAAAGAGCGAGCGGAACACATTATGTTGGTAGATTTGGGCCGTAATGACGTGGGTCGTGTTGCTGAGTATGGAACAGTCCATGTGGATGATTTGATGTATGTTGAACGATATTCCCATGTAATGCATATCGTTTCCTCGGTTCGTGCCCGTTTAGCCCCGGGGTTCGATGGGTTTGATCTCCTTCGCGCTACCTTTCCTGCAGGTACGGTAAGCGGAGCGCCCAAGGTAAGAGCGATGCAGCTCATTGATGAGCTGGAACCCGTACGTCGTGGACCCTATGCGGGGGCCGTAGGGTATATTGGTTTTTCCGGCAACCTTGACACGGGGATTGTTATCCGAACAATCACATTAAAGGACGGTATCGCGCATATCCAGGCCGGAGCAGGTATTGTAGCCGATTCCATCCCCGCCAAAGAATTCGATGAAACCATGCATAAGGCTGAAGCATTGCTACGGGCAGTCAATCAAGCCGAGAAGGAGGGAGTGCGTTGATCGTCATGATCGATAACTATGATTCCTTCACGTACAATCTGGTCCAATCCTTTGGTATCCTAGGCGCTCAGTTGCACGTTGTTCGGAATGACCGTTTTACCATGCAGGAAATTGAAGATCTTAAGCCGTCGGGGATTGTTATCTCGCCGGGCCCAGGGGAGCCGAATGGCGCAGGGAAATCTTTAGACGTTATTCAACGTTTTGTAGGTCGGGTTCCGATCCTTGGGGTTTGCTTAGGTCATCAATGCATCGGGCAGTTCTTTGGCGGAAAGATTACTAGAGCTCCAGAGCCTATTCACGGCAAGATATCCGCAATTCACCACGATGACCGTGGAGTATATAAAAATCTACCGAATCCTTTTAGCGCAACGCGCTATCACTCGCTGGTGGTTGATGAGTCCACGTTGTCAACGGAATTGGAGATTACATCAAGGACAGAGGATGGGATTGTTATGGGAATTCGCCATCGAGAGCTCGCCGTTGAGGGGGTTCAGTTTCATCCAGAATCGGTTTTAACACCCGATGGACCGACGCTATTGAAGAATTTTCTAGAGCAGTGTTGAAATCCCATTTATGAAATGTTGGGTTGGAAAGTGACTATTAAGTATCAGTCGATTGTGCCATGGGGTCGTTCATTCGAGGATTATGTTGATTTTCAACCTGACAATAAACGATTTGGGTAAAACAATTCTCGGCTGTGACGGTCCGGCTAGTTTCAATCGATGGCTGACGCAAAAAGGAAAAAAGGTAATCTCTATCGATCCGATCTACCGCTTTAATGTCGATGAAATCGCCAGCCGTATTAGAGAGACATACCCGATCGTTATGGAACAGACGAAAAAGAAGCGAGAAAACTTCATTTGGTCAAGGTTTAAAGATGTCGAAGAGCTTGGAAAGACTCGAATGAAGGCAATGGGGGAATTTTTAGCCGATTATGAGGATGGGAAGAAAAAATGTTGCGAGTCGCTGAAGAAGTGAGAATATTTCCGGTGGTGGACGTAAATGCAGTTCGTTCGTTATACGTCGATGGTATCATTGATTACTATGAAAACAGAGGTTATTGCATCGAAGAAATTCCTGTCCATTACGAAATTCAAATCGGTGAGAACACCATGCTGAGAATAGGAGAATGAGATAGTAGAGGAGTTGAGCAGAGTGTTAAAAGAATCTTTAGGCCGTTTGATTCAGAGAGAAAACCTGACTGAGGTTGAGATGGAAGTTGTCATGAGCGAGATTATGAGCGGTGAAGCAACGCCAAGTCAGATCGGGAGCTTCTTAACAGCGCTCCGGCTTAAAGGAGAGACCATCGAAGAGATTGCAGGCGCAGCCCGAGCAATGCGCGCAAAAGCTGAACAGATTCCTTTGGGGGTCAGCGGGCTAATGGATACCTGTGGGACTGGCGGGGATGGAAGTAAGACATTTAATATCTCTACAACCGTCGCTTTTGTGCTGGCTGGAGCGGGATTGCCAGTGGCAAAACACGGGAATCGAGCGATGTCCAGTCAATGCGGGAGCGCGGATCTCTTTGAAGCGTTAGGCATCCGAATCGATCTTCCTCCGGAGAAGGTGGCTCACTGCGTTGCCGAAGCGGGAATTGGTTTTTTATTCGCACCTGTCTTTCACACAGCAATGCGCCATGCCATAGGCCCCCGAAGGGAACTTGGCTTTCGTACGATCTTTAACCTTCTTGGTCCGTTAACCAATCCGGCTGGCGCCGAATATCAAATCCTCGGTGTATTTTCGCCGGACTTAACGCGTCCTATCGCCGACGTTCTAAGACGACTCGGAATAAAACGCTGTATGGTGGTGCATGGGGCGGGCGGCCTTGATGAGCTTTCTTTAGCGGGACCCAATCACGTTGCTTTCTATGATGGGCAATACGTTCATGATATGGTTATCGATGGGACAGTACTCGGCCTTGTTCGAGCCGATAATGAAGCGTTGGTGGGTGGAGACGCTTCCCTAAATGCTCAGTTGACTCGGGAGATCCTCTCCGGAGTGACGGGACCGAAACGCGATGTTGTGCTTCTTAATGCGGCAGCGGCACTTTTTGTCGCAGGAGTCGCCAAGGATCTAACGGAAGGCGTAGAGCTGGCCATTGACTCCATTGACTCCGGAGCTGCTTTGAGGCGCTTGGAGCATTTACAACGATTGGCGGTATGATTCATGAGTTTTTTACAAGAAGTTATATTTAAGAAACGTGCCAGACTGGAAACTGCGAAAGAACAGATATCCGAAGGACAGCTGGAGGAGCGATTGTTGTCCCTTTCGTCCACAAAGGATTTTATGGGTAGCATTCTACAGGGAAAACCTGGCATCATTGCAGAGTTTAAACGATCATCGCCTAGTCGAGGCATTATCAATCACGAAAGGCAACCCTTGGAACAAGCTTTGAACTATGTGGCCGGGGGAGCCCATGCCATCTCCGTCTTGACTGAAGAGGATTATTTTCACGGATCGTCAAGGGATTTGCAGCAGATCGCCAACGGATGTGACCTTCCGATCTTGAGAAAAGATTTTATCCTTAATCGGTATCAATTGTTGGAAGCGCGTTGTTGGGGAGCCAGCGCTGTCTTGCTCATTGTACGAGTTTTGGGACGAAGTGGACTAGCCGACCTCATGGCCGAAGCTGTTAGGCTGGATCTCCTTCCCTTGGTTGAGGTCGGCAATGAAGATGAATTGGAGATCGCTCTGGAATTGTCAGCTCCGTTAATCGGGATTAACAACCGTAACCTTGATACGTTGATTGTTGATCCAAGTACAACGGTACGGCTGATGAAAAAGATGCCGATGGGACAGCCGGTGGTGGGTGAAAGCGGTTTAAAGACCCATGATGATGTTGATGCGCTCTTTCGAAAGGGAATCTCTGCCGTTCTGATCGGCGAAACTTTGATGCGGGCTTCAGATCCCCAAGCGATGCTTCGCAGTCTGAGGGGGGAGACTGATTTTTAGGATAAAAATATGTGGAATTACGCGATTAGATGATGCCTGGGCGGCCCATCGATACGGCGCTGATGCGATGGGATTCATCTTCTGTCAATCACCGAGACAGGCGTCGCCCGATATCGTGGAGGTGATCAATGTTGAACTGCCCCGGGGAATTCAACGAGTTGGCGTCTTCCGTAATCAGCAGTATCAATGGATCAATGAGGTCATCGACCGATGCGGTTTAAACATCGTTCAGCTTCATGGCGATGAGCCTCCGGATTATCTTGAAAACATCCGTGTTCCATGTATCAAAGTTTTGCCCGTTAAGAAAAGGCTTGATGCTGATGACTTGGTATGGGCAGATTCTAAAGCGCTAGCGCTTCTTCTGGATAATGCCATGGGCGGTTCGGGCAAAACCTTTGATTGGTCATTGTTCCATGCTTATCGTCGGTTAAATAAACCCCTGTTGTTAGCGGGAGGGTTATCGCCCGACAATATCGAGTCGGCGATTGACCGATTGTGCCCTGACGGTGTTGACACCAGTAGCGGTGTGGAGATCAAACCGGGCATTAAGGACCATGGAAAAGTGGAACGTTTTATCGCTGCAGCCAAACGTGGATTTGCAGCCGTCATGGCGAAGGGAGATGCATTGAATGTTACCGGATAAACGAGGCTATTATGGAACATACGGCGGAAGATATGTGCCGGAGACGGTGATACCCGCACTAGATGAGTTAGAAGTCGCATTTAATCAATATCGAAACGATCCGGAATTTTGGCGCGAACTCCATGAGTTGTATCGGGATTATTCAGGGCGACCAACCCCGATTTACCATGCCAAAAGGCTTTCAAAAGCATTGGGAGGAGCACAGATCATCATAAAGCGTGAGGATCTGAATCATACCGGAGCTCATAAGATCAATAATGCCTTAGGCCAAATTCTGTTGGCTAAACGCATGGGTAAAAAGCGCATTATTGCTGAGACCGGAGCCGGTCAGCATGGAGTTGCTACAGCAACCGTTGCGGCGCTTGCCGGATTAGAATGCTGTGTATATATGGGTGAAGTCGATATGGCGCGTCAGGCGTTAAATGTCTTTCGAATGCGGCTTTTAGGAGCGGAAGTTCGCCCGGTAACGTCAGGCAGCCGAACATTAAAGGATGCTCTGACGGAAGCGTTTCGGGATTGGGTATCCAATGTTGATGATACCTATTATCTGATTGGGACAGCCGCGGGTCCTCATCCGTACCCGTTGATTGTCCGTGAGTTTCAAGCAGTCATTGGTCGGGAAGCAAGGGAGCAGTTTTATACTGCCTTTAGTAGCTTGCCGGATCGGATTGTGGCTTGTATCGGTGGGGGAAGCAACGCAATTGGCATGTTTCACCCCTTTATCGAGGATCCGGTCGAACTCATTGGAGTAGAAGCCGCCGGAAAAGGCATATCTACCGCAGAACATGCTGCTTCATTGACGATGGGGAAACCCGGTGTATTGCATGGTTTCCTGAGTTATCTCTTATGTGACGATGAAGGTCAGATTCAAGAGGCATACTCCATCTCTGCAGGATTGGATTATCCCGGAGTCGGTCCGGAACATAGTTATTTTAAGGATTCGGGTAGGGTGAAATATCGAACGATCACTGACAAAGAGGCGCTAAGTGGTTTTTATCGCCTTACACAAACAGAAGGGATCATGCCGGCGCTCGAGAGTAGTCATGCGGTGGCTGAGGCCATTAGGATTGCGCCCACAATGACTCCTGACCAAAAGATCTTGATCTGTCTTTCGGGACGCGGGGATAAAGATGTCCATACCGTGGCGGAAGTGGGGGAGATGCAATGACAGGTGTCGAACGAATTCAGCAGGCTTTTAAAAGGAAGGATAAACGCAAAAAGTGTCTCATTGCCTTTTTGGCTGCCGGCGATCCTTCAATGGATGAGAGCGAAAAGAATTTCTTAACGGCGTTGGAGACCGCTGATCTCATAGAGATCGGAGTGCCTTTTTCGGATCCCATGGCCGATGGTCCCGTCATTCAAAATGCCTATCACCGTGCAATAATGGGTGGGGTCAGAATGGGTCAAGTCTTATCGTTGGTTAAACATTTGCGCCAGCACACGGATAAGCCACTCCTTCTGATGGTCTATATGAATCTGCTCCTCCAAAATGGAATGGCTTCTTTTCTTGAAGAATCCGCTTTGGCCGGAGTCGATGGATTGATCATTCCTGATTTACCGCCGGAAGAATCAGATGAACTTCAAGGGTTAGCATCGAAGAATGGAATAGCCCTTTGTTTTCTAGTGGCGCCAACCAGTACACAAGAGAGGATCCATGCAGCCAAAGAAGCGACGACCGGTTTTTTATATGTCGTATCATTACGTGGAGTAACCGGTGAACGAAGGGAGTTGGCTGCGGATCTGCCACGATTCATCGAAAGAGTGCGTGGAATGACGGATCTACCGCTGGCAGTGGGATTTGGTATCTCCCGCCCCGAACACGTTCGAAGCTTGTCTCCCATTGCGGATGGAGTCATTGTGGGCAGCGCATTGGTAAAAACCCTTGCTGAATCCGACTCTGTAGAGAAAGGGCGAAATGATCTCAGAGAACTGCTGATATCATTGGCAAATGAACTCGGTTAAGAATACTAGTACGGTATGGAGAAATGACTGATCATTATTCCAGTAATGATCAGTCATTTTTAATTTTGGAAGAACGAAGAGCCAGAGTTGCTTTTTTAGAAGATTTATTGCCTGTAGGGCAATAAATCGGATTCAATAAATTAATTTATCACGAGTTGGAAAAGATGAATAGATATAAGATAGATTCCGTTTTCCGTATTTCATAACAAATCTCCAGTAAATTGGGGCATATGGAGATTAACTGCCTGTATACGTTCTTGGAGCCGAACATATAATACTGCTGAAGGGAGGGATGAACCTGACGACAATTCTCATTGGAACTCATCAACCCCTCCCCATTCTCCGCCAGGAGATTGAGTCGGAGTTTGTTCATCATGGACCCGAAGGTACTGCGTTGGTCTTTGAAGAGCATCATAACGGACGCCATAGTTTTCTGGATTTAACAGTGATACCCGCAACGGGGGAACGTGGCGAATCCGATCAGATTAAGGGATATTTTAGTAAGCTCATAAGGCATCTCTTGACTGGTTTGATCTCTCAAGACATTATGGAGCGCTTAGCGCGAATGGAGTATCCCTTCGCGAGTAGGGATGACCTTCTATCGGTTGTGAATAAATCTCGACGGATTTTAGCGGAGAATGATGGGGAAGAACAGGCATTAAAGATCGAAAAAAATGTCGAGGAATTCTTGACAAAGCATGAAACCATTAACCTTGAGGGATTTCTAAGGTTTCGGCTGAAAGAATATATCGATCGATTACGGGAAGTAGTGGAACAAGCGCTGGAAAACTTTCTAGCTGAAAAGGAATACAAGGAGTTCATCCGCTTACTCCGCTACTTTGTGGAAAACCAGGAACCCCGGGTTAACGAGGTTCATGTCGTGATCTATACTCCAGATCTATTTCGCCTCCTAGACGAGGAACAAAAACCGTTGGAGCCTGAGTATCTCCAAGGAATTCTTGGGGAGTTTTCCGATAATGAACTCAACTATGAGGATCTCTTATTGAGCGCCTTAATTACATTAGCTCCACGGCGAATTTATCTTCATCATCCCAAAGATATTGAGATTACCGCCACGATACAACAGGTGTTCAATGAGAGAGTCCATCTGTGTAGCCATTGTGAACTTTGTGATCATAGTTTTCCAGGCGATTTACGTTCCAATGGGCTATCTCAAAAAACCCTGCATTGACAAAGAATACAGATTCTGATATATTTACATGAAGAAGGAGACCCCTTTAAACGAGTCCTGTGAGGCTGGTAAGGAGGTCGCGTTCAACGGAACAAACGATCTCCCTTCCTGTCCAAGGAAGGGTTTTTTCATAAAATTCGGGGAGAGGAGGGACGTATGTTGGAGATAAAAACTCAGGTAATGGATGCCGATGGAATAAGACGCGCGTTGTTTAGGCTCTCCCATGAAATTCCCGAGCATAATAAAGGCGTCCAGGATCTATTGTTGGTAGGGATTCGTACCCGTGGCGTCCCGTTGGCCAAGCGTCTATCCGAGTTCATACGCCAACATGAAGAGGTCGAGATCCCCGTTGGAATCTTAGACATTACATTTTATCGCGACGATCTTTCGCTGGTGGCATCTCAACCCGTGGTGCATAAGACCGAAATCCCGATCAATGTCACTGGCAAAACCGTGGTTCTCGTGGATGATGTCCTCTTTACCGGTCGTACTGTCCGCGCTGCCCTTGACGCCCTCATGGATCTGGGAAGACCTCGAGTCATTCAATTAGCAGTTCTCGTCGATCGCGGCCACCGTGAGTTGCCAATACGCGCGGATTATGTTGGGAAAAATGTCCCCACCTCCCTTCGGGAAGTGGTTCACGTACAACTCAGCGAGATTGACGGTGATGAACGCGTTGTGATCGCGGAACGAACGAATCCCCCTGAATGAATTGAGCATAATAAACCACAATCCCTTTAAACCGGTCCAGTGAGGCAGGTAAGGGAGCAGGCCATGAATTCATGGACTCTCTTTACGTCTGCCTTTAAAGCAGACGTTTTATTTTGAAAGAGCGGAGAGCCAGAGTTCCTTGAAGGTTTATAGCCCTAGGGCAATAAATCTGATTTTTACGGAATGCAAAGGTGAGATGATTATTTGAAATGGAGGGAAGACCATGACGGCATTTCATCGTAAAGATCTCTTGGGGCTAAAAGAACTAACCTTAGAGGAGATCAATTTTATCCTGGATACGGCAGAGCCTTGCCGCGAGATATTTGCTCGAGAGTTGCGCAAGATGCCGACGCTTCGTGGGAAAACCGTCGTCACTCTATTCTTCGAGCCCAGTACTCGTACACGAACCTCCTTTGAGATTGCTGCGAAGTGGATGAGCGCTGATGCCATCAACCTCACGGTCTCCACCAGCAGCGTCGTTAAAGGCGAAAGCTTTGTAGATACGGTTAAAACCGTTGAGGCTGTCGGCGCCGATGTTATTGTAATCCGCCATGCAATGGCAGGAGCTCCCGAGTTGCTGGCAAAGACTGTGAAAGCAAAGGTTATTAATGCTGGCGATGGAGCCCATGAACATCCTACCCAAGGGTTGCTGGATCTTTATACGATTCGACAGAAGAAAGGGACTTTGCAGGGCTTGAATGTGACGATCATCGGGGATGTTCTCCATAGCCGTGTTGCGAAATCCAACATCTGGGGGTTGTTGAAAGTAGGCGCCAACGTTACAGTAGCCGGTCCGCCTACATTGATACCTCCGGGTCTGGAAGAACTGGGTGTCCGTGTCTGTCATAATGTGGATGAAGCCTTAGAAGAAGCTGATGTCGTCAATGTTCTCCGGATTCAACTGGAGCGTCAGAAGAAAGGGCTCTTCCCATCGGTCAGGGAATATGCACATCTCTATGGGATTAATCGTGAACGACTGAATCGATTGTCTCCGGATGCGTTATTGATGCATCCTGGCCCAGCCAATCTCGGTGTGGAGATCACGGAAGAAGCCACCGAAGATTCGAGATCTGTCATTAATGAACAGGTCACAAATGGAGTAGCTGTACGTATGGCTCTGCTTTATCTCATGGCCGGAGGAGGGCGCGAAGATGGATTGTTGCATTAAGGGCGGTTTTCTCGTTGACCCAGTGAACAACCGCGAGGGTCGTTATGATATCTTGATCAAGAATGGTTCGATTCATGCTGTGGAACGGGAGATTGACTGCGGTGAACTTCCTATTCTCGCTGCGGATGGATATCACATCCTTCATGGATTGGTGGATCTCCATACCCATCTCCGAGAACCGGGACGTGAAGACAAAGAGACGATTCTCACCGGTTCGAAGGCTGCAGTCGCGGGAGGATTTACCACCATCGCCGCCATGCCCAACACGCAGCCAGCCATCGATAATGCCTATGGCGTCACTTATATCCGAGAGAAGGCAGCCCAAGCCAATCTCTGTAAAGTGCTGCCCATCGGTTGCTTGACCAAAGGGCAAGCCGGTGAAGAGATGGCCGAATTAGGGGAGATGGTTGCGGCGGGAGCTGTTGCATTCTCCAACGATGGAGTGCCGTTGACCAATGCTGAAGTCATGCGCTGTGCGATGGAATACTCCAAACTCTTTGATCTGCCCATCGCAATCCATGCGGAGGATAAGGAGTTGGCAGCGGGAGGCCAGATGCATTTAGGAAAATGGTCAACTATCATTGGATTAAAGGGAATACCCTCCGCTGCTGAGGAGGTCATTGTGGCCCGGGATCTAATATTGGCGGAAAACACAGGTGCCAGGATACATCTCTGTCACCTCTCATCTGCTCGCAGTGTAGCGCTGGTCCGTGAAGCAAAATCCCGCGGCGTTCGTGTAACAGCTGAAGTTACCCCTCATCATCTCGCATTAACCGATGAGGATGTGGCGAGTTTTGATACCCATACCAAGGTTAATCCGCCATTAACCTCAGAAAAACACCGGGATGCATTGATCGAAGGACTTTTGGATGGAACCATTGACGCGATTGCAACGGATCATGCTCCACACACGCGGGAAGAAAAGCATCAAGAGTATAATCATGCGCCCTTCGGCATGATCGGTCTAGAGTCCGCATTAAGCATCATTCTCACGACCTTATATCATTCCGGTAAGATGACCCTCAATCAATTGGTGGAATGGATGTCGGAGAACCCCCGCCGAATTTTGAAACTGCCACAAGGCGTAACTCCAGGAGCCCCTGCAGACCTAGTCTTCGTTGATTTGGATACGGAGTACGAATTCACGAAAGAGAATATTTATTCAAAATCCAAGAATTCTCCCTTTATCGGTAAGCGATTCAAAGGCGCGACGGCACTTACTATGGTCGATGGAGAAGTTAAATTTCACATGGTAAAATAGTATACTGATAGATAGAATAAATATACATGTTAATCGGAATTATGATATAATATTTCCGAGTTCAAGTTGAACGAGGAGGAGTCAGCGATGGAGAAAGCCCGCTTGATATTGGAAGACGGCTCTGCTTTTACAGGAACAGCCTTTGGCAACGGGACCGAGATCGGCGGCGAAGTTGTCTTCAACACCAGTATGACAGGTTACCAGGAGATTCTTACCGATCCGTCCTACTGTGGGCAGATCGTCACGATGACCTATCCCTTGATCGGGAATTACGGTATCAATGCGGAGGATTTTGAGTCCAAACGTCCTTTTGCACGAGGCATGATCGTTCGCGAGGTATGCCGCAAGCCCAGTAATTGGCGTAGCGCTGGTGATTTAGACGCTTTTATGAAGGAATATGGTCTGATGGGCTTGGAAGGAATCGATACCCGCGCTTTAACAAAGAAACTACGAAGCCATGGCACCATGAAAGGCATCATCACCCTCTCCGATGAGCCTATGGACGTCTTAGTCCAACGTGTAAAATCCCTCCCCGATCTTTCGGGGCAGGATTTTGTCCATCAAGTCTCTGAACGTGAAAAAACCATACTGCCTGGAAATGGTCCACGGGTTGTGCTCATTGATTTCGGAGCCAAGGGAAATATAGCCCGATCTCTCCATGCATTGGGTTGTGAAGTTTATGTTGTTCCCTGTGATACCCAAGTAACTGAGATTGAAGGACTAAACCCATCGGGCATCATGCTCTCCAATGGACCGGGAGATCCAAAAGATGTTCCCTATGCTATTGAAACCATCCGGGCTTTAGTGGGCCGATATCCCATCTTCGGCATCTGTCTCGGCCATCAATTGCTGGCCCTGGCTCTTGGAGGAGATACGTATAAACTAAAGTTCGGTCATAGGGGAGGAAACCATCCTGTTCAGGATCTATCGACCGGACGGGTCTATATCACCTCTCAAAACCATGGTTTTGCCGTCGATGAGAACTCCCTCAATCCCGAGGAGGTCATCGTCTCCCATAAAAATGTTAACGATGGCACTGTGGAAGGGATTCGACATCGTCATCTTCCCATCTTCTCCGTTCAATATCATCCCGAAGCAGCGCCAGGACCGATGGACTCGGAGTACCTCTTCGCCGACTTATTAACAGCGATCGGCTGTGAATAATTGAGTAGCGAGTATTGAGTGATGGATGGTAATAACCCGGAATCCGCTATTCGCAACTGGCAACCCTTAAGTCCTATCTTATTCGAAGTGAGTGATTTGCAATGCCAAAGATGAATGATCTCCGACGCGTAATGGTCATTGGGTCTGGACCCATCGTTATCGGCCAGGCGGCTGAGTTTGATTATGCCGGGACACAGGCGTGTCGCTCTTTGCGCGAGGAAGGGCTAGAAGTCATTCTGGTCAATAGCAATCCAGCCACGATTATGACCGATGCCAACATGGCGGATCGCGTTTATATCGAACCATTAAATCGTGAAACATTAGCGCGCATCATTGCGAAGGAACGACCGGATGGTCTTCTGCCGACCCTCGGTGGGCAGGTGGGATTGAATTTAGCGGTGGAGCTGGCAGAGGCTGGAATATTAGAACAGTATAATGTTCGTTTACTAGGAACGCCGCTGGAAGCCATCCGTCGAGCTGAGGACCGTCAGGCCTTTAAGGACATGATGGAAAAGATCGGCGAACCCATTCCAGCCAGCGCCATTGTGAACACGCTGGAGGAAGGGTTGGTTTTTGCCGAAAAAGTGGGTTTTCCTTTAATCCTGCGCCCAGCCTATACCTTAGGAGGAACAGGTGGCGGTTTTGCCCATTCCATAGACGAGCTAAAGGAGAAGCTGCCTCGGGCTTTGCACATCAGCCCGATCCATCAAGTCTTGGTTGAACAAAGCGTCTTTGGATGGAAAGAAATTGAATATGAAGTGATGCGGGATGGAGCCGACAACTGTATCACCGTATGTAATATGGAGAATATCGATCCCGTTGGGATTCACACCGGAGACAGTATTGTCGTGGCGCCCAGTCAGACGTTGAGCGATCGAGAATACCAGATGCTACGCAGTTCATCCTTGAAGATCATTAGATCCCTAGGCATTGAAGGCGGCTGTAATGTCCAGTTTGCATTGGATCCCAAAAGCATGAACTATATCGTCATCGAAGTCAATCCCCGTGTCTCTCGCTCATCGGCGTTGGCTTCAAAGGCGACGGGTTACCCCATTGCAAAAGTGGCTTCGAAGATCGCCATCGGCCTTCATCTCGATGAGATCCGCAATGCGGTGACAGGGCAGACCTTTGCCTGCTTCGAACCCACGCTGGATTATGTGGTGGTTAAGATACCGCGTTGGCCCTTTGATAAATTCGGCTTAGCCGACCGTTCGCTTGGGACCCAAATGAAAGCGACAGGGGAAGTCATGGCCATTGACGGCCGTTTAGAGGCAGCGCTCATGAAGGCCATTCGTTCCCTAGAGATCGGCCGAACAGCACTGGTCTTGCCTGGCGCAGAAAAAATTAATGACGTGGATTTAGGGCGCCAGTTAACGGCAACCGATGACCGACGTCTCTTTTTGGTGGCCGAAGCGCTTCGTCGCGGATGGACAGAGGACCGAATCCATGAACTAACAGCTATTGATTACTTCTTCCTTGATAAAATAGCGAAGATCATTGCCATGGAAAAGAAGCTGGCGGCCTCAGAACCTGGAGAGCCGCAATTGCTTGCCATGGCAAAGCGTTTGGGGTTTCCGGATTGTGAGATTGCTCGTTTATGGCAAATATCTGAAAGCGATGTCAATGCTTTGCGCAGAGAATACGCGATACGTCCAGTCTATAAGATGGTCGATACCTGCGCGGCGGAGTTCACTGCGGTCACACCCTATTATTACTCAACGTATGAGACGGAGAATGAGGTCGTCGAAGGAACAAAACCCCGCGTTGTGGTATTGGGTTCAGGGCCGATTCGTATTGGTCAAGGAATTGAGTTTGACTACTGCAGCGTCCATTCGGTATGGGCATTGCGGGAGGCGGGTTACGAGACGGTCATTATCAACAATAACCCAGAGACTGTCTCTACGGATTTTGACACTGCGGATCGCCTATACTTTGAGCCTTTAACCGCTGAAGACGTTCTGAACATCATCGAACAGGAGCAGCCCGTTGGCGTTGTGGTGCAGTTCGGTGGGCAAACCGCGATTAATCTGGCCCACCCCCTTTCGAAAGCGGGTGTTAGGATCCTTGGTTCATCGGTGGACTCCATTGACTTGGCAGAGGATCGAAAACGCTTCGATGAGTTGCTTAACCAACTTGATATACCAAAACCGCCCGGAAGAACCGTTGTTTCTGTGAACGAAGCCTTAGTGGTGGCTGAAGAGATCGGCTATCCCGTACTCGTCCGACCCTCCTATGTTTTGGGAGGCCGTGCCATGGAGATCGTTCGGCATGAAGACGAACTCCGAACATACCTGCAAACCGCTGTTGAAGCTTCTCCCGAACGACCTGTCCTCGTCGATAAGTATTTAATCGGCCGAGAATGTGAGGTTGACGCCATCTGTGACGGTCAAAACGTTCTGATCCCCGGAATTATGGAACATGTGGAACGAGCCGGAGTGCATTCCGGTGATTCCATGGCGGTTTATCCGCCGCGAAATCTAAGCTTGGTCGAGAAAGAACGAATTCTATCCTATACGGTACGCTTGGCCCGGGCTATGAACGTCATTGGATTGATCAACATCCAATTCGTCCTGGACGACCATAATGTCTATGTCATCGAAGTCAACCCTCGTTCCAGCCGAACTGTTCCATATATCAGCAAGATCACCGGCGTTCCGGTGGTAAAGGCTGCAACGCGGGCTGTGTTAGGACAGACTCTAGAAGAACAGGGCCTATATGGTGGACTTTGGCCCGAAAGTGGATTGGTTGCCGTCAAAGCTCCGGTCTTCTCCTTTGCAAAACTAACACGTGTCGATATCGCCCTGGGGCCTGAGATGAAGTCCACAGGCGAAGTGATGGGGGTCTCTTACACTTATGCCGATGCGTTGGCCAAAGCCTTTGCTGCAACAGGAACCAATCTGCCCACCGTGGGCACGGTATTGGTTACACTTTCTGAACGGGACAAAATCGAAGCGTTACCCGGTATCCAATCCTTATCAGCAATGGGTTTCACCATCCATGCCACACGAGGAACCGGGACTTTTCTGAAAGATAACGGCGTTCAAGTTCAACTCGTCAATAAGCTGGCGGAAGGTTCGCCCCACGTTATCGATGGGATCCGTGAAGGCCGATTCAATCTCGTCATCAATACCTTAACACGTGGAAAAGAGCCTTTAAGCGACGGATTTCGAATTCGACGCGCCGCTGTGGAGCACAATATACCTTGTCTAACATCACTAGATACGCTCAAAGCGTTTATCCGAGGAATGGAATCTCGAAAAAGAGGAGAAGCGGACCGGCTGTTTCCGCTCCAGGATTACCAAGCGGCAAGGGGGAATGGAGATTGAAATCTAACCAAGAGCCTCTCTTTCAAACCCAAGCTGAAATTCTAGAGAATCGTCTAATCGGACCTGGATTATTTCTTCTTTCTCTGATGTCTCCTGAGATTGCCGCAACGGCTTCCCCGGGTCAGTTCATTCAGATTCTTCCTGGAGACGAAGGAACTTTGGACCCTTTACTGAGGAGACCGATATCTATCTATTCAGTCAAAGCTGAAAATGGCATTGTTCGCCTCATCTTTAAAGAGGTCGGACGGGGAACCCGACTTATTAGTCGGCGTAAACCCGGTGAATTATTGGATATTATGGGTCCCATCGGTAATGGGTTTGATCTGCCGGAGACGGCCCATCGCATTCTTCTAATCGCTGGCGGCATTGGCATGCCTCCCCTACATTCTTTAGCTGAGAAGTGGCGGGAACACGAGTATATTCTCTATTACGGCGCAAGGACTCGAGATGAATTTATTGAGTTAGCGGCTTGGGAACGTTTGGGTATCCAAGTGCGCTTGGCCACAGATGATGGCAGCATAGGGTATAACGGACGTATAACCGAGCTTCTGCAGAGCGATCAACCCCATGGGATCGATCTTTGTTGCGCCTGCGGTCCAAAACCTATGCTACGAGCCGTTGACAACCTCCTAAGCGCATGGAAGATTCCTGGTCTGTACTCCCTCGAGGAGAGAATGGCTTGTGGTGTCGGCGCTTGTCTCGGCTGTGTTTGTCAAACAACAACCCATGGATATCAAAGAGTCTGTGTGGATGGACCTGTATTCTCCTCAGAGGAGGTGGTCTGGGAATGAACACACCGACGCTCAACCAGACACTGGCGGGTATTCCGCTTAATACCCCTTTGATCGCTGCCTCCGGAGTCTTTGGGTTTGGTAAGGAATATGCTCGATTTGGGCCGCTCAATGATTGGGGAGCTGTTGCAGTCAAAGGATTGACCCTTAACCCGACGGTAGGAAATCGGCCGCCGCGAGTGACCGAGACTCCCGCCGGAATGTTGAACTGCATCGGCCTGCAAAATCCCGGAGTGGATGCCTTCATCGCTGAAGAACTTCCCTTTTTGCTAAAGCGAGAAATACCGGTATTGGCCAATATATCCGGCCATACTGTCGAAGAATATGCCGAGATGGCGGCCCGTTTGGATCAAACCGGCATCGCCGCTATTGAAGTTAATGTATCTTGCCCCAATGTCAAAGCAGGAGGTATCGTCTTTGGTACCGAACCTTCATCTTTGACAGCGGTTACAAAGGCGGTTCGGAGATCGACCCGGCTTCCTGTCCTCATTAAGCTTTCACCCAATGTAACAGATATCGTTGCATTGGCTAAAGCAGCTGAAAGCGAAGGAGCCGACGGTTTAAGCATGATCAATACATTGCTTGGAATGGCCGTCGACATCAAAACGCGCCGCCCAGTTCTGGGCAATATCTTTGGCGGACTCTCTGGACCGGCCATTAAGCCGGTGGCCTTAAGAATGATCTGGCAAGTGTATCGCCAGGTAACAATCCCTATTCTTGGTATGGGTGGAATCTGCACGGCCGAAGACGCCATCGAATTTATCTTGGCTGGTGCTACAGCTGTGTCCATTGGAACCGGGGTCTTTCGTGATCCGGCATGTTCGAAACGAATTAATGAAGGAATAATGAACTATCTTGTAGAAGAAGGCTTTTCGTCCATATCGGACCTGGTGGGTGCTGCCCACCGTGAGTGAGAACGCCTTGTCATGGGTTCCGAACTTCAAAAATCCATGACGTTATGATTTGACAACTTAGATGAGAAACCATGGATTAGGAGGAATGGAATTCGATGAAGGAAAGGTTGATCGTTGCATTAGATCTTTCGGATCCAGAGCGGCTAGAGCCGACGCTTAGGGAACTCCAAACGACGGTGGGTTGGATAAAAGTTGGGATGGAGCTTTTCTATCGTTTCGGTCCAGAGGTCGTCCAGCGGGTTAAAGACCATGGGTTTCGTATTTTTTTGGATCTAAAGCTTCATGATATACCCAATACAGTGGAGCGGGCTTCGAGAAATCTAGCGGCGCTAGGCGTTGATATGTTCAATGTTCATACCAGCGGTGGGCGGGCGATGATGGAAGGCGCTGCAAGAGCTGCTCATACAGTCGCGGAGTCTATGGGGAGACAATCTGCAACGGTTATTGGCGTAACCGTACTGACCAGTATAACGCCGTTGGTTTGGAAAGAGGAGATCCACGGCGGTCTTGAGCTACCTGAACAGGTAACACATTTTTCTAGCTTGGCCAAGGCTTCGGGCCTTGCGGGCGTTGTGTGTTCACCGCAGGAGATTACGAGAGTGAAAGACGTGAACGGATCCGATTTTCTCACTGTAGTTCCTGGAATACGGCCCGCATGGGCGGCTGTAGGTGATCAGAAACGGATCACAACTCCAAGAGAGGCCGTGGCGATGGGAGCAGATTACTTGGTTGTTGGCCGTCCGATTCTTGATGCCAAAGATATGCGAGGAGCTGCGATAAAAGTTTTAACCGAAATGGAGGAGGGCCTGGCCAGATGATGACAGAGAAAGAGATTTTGGAGATTTTTCGCGAAACGAATGTATTGCGCGAGGGACATTTTAAACTTACTTCAGGTCGCCATAGCAAACAATACATGCAATGTGCGATGGTTCTTCAATACCCGCGTTTTACGGAGATGCTCTGCCAGGAACTGGCGCGTCGGTTCAAAGGAGAAGAGATCGACGTGGTTGTTGCTCCGGCCATTGGCGGAATCCTCGTTGCCTACGAAGTCGCCAAAGTCTTACAGACCCGTGCTCTCTTTGCCGAACGTGAAGATGGGAAGATGACTTTTCGTCGTGGGTTCTCCATCGAAGAGGATGAGAATGTGTTGGTCGTTGAGGACGTTATCACGACTGGAGGTTCGGTGATTGAAGTAATTCAAGCAGTCAGAGACCGTGGCGGAAATGTACGGGGCGTTGGAGTCTTTGTTGATCGTAGCGGCGGCAATGTTCACATGGGAGTCAAAACAGAGGCGCTTCTTTCGTTGGAGATTCAAACCTATGATCCTGATGAGTGCCCGCTCTGCAGTGAAGGCATTCCCATCATGAAACCAGGCAGCAGGAAGTAAGTGCAAAGCACTGAAAATGAGATAATTAGTTTAATGACAAAAAAATAAGCGCAAGTGCTTTTACTTTAGTACTTCGCACTTATATTGTTGGGGTGGAGCAATGAAAAAAGTCGGTATTGTGATGGGGAGCGATTCGGATCTTGGCGTTATGGCCAAGGCCCAGGATGTATTGGAAGAACTGGGTATTCCAACAGAAATGAAGATTATCTCGGCGCATCGGTGCCCGGAAGAGGCCGCGGAGTATTCTCGAAGCGCACGACAACGAGGTTTGGGAGTAATCATCGCCGGCGCCGGAATGGCCGCTCATCTGCCCGGTGTTATGGCAGCGTTTACTTCCTTGCCGGTGATTGGAATCCCTTTAAAATCCGGGGCGTTGACTGGACAAGACGCGCTTTATGCCATCGTTCAGATGCCGCCGGGTGTGCCCGTTGCCACGGTTGGCATTGACGCAGCAAGAAATGCCGGGGTCTTAGCGGCTCAGATCCTCTCGACTTCCGATCAGGAATTGTCGGACCGATTGGTCACCTTCAAGGAGAATCTCCGTCAAGAAGTCATGGAGAAATCGAAACGCCTCGAGACTTTGGGACCCAAGCAATATTTGGCGGAGAAAAAATAGCATACCCAACGACAGAAGCAGCGTTGCTCTCACAAGCGACGTTCCTTCAAGAACTGTTTACAATTCGAAGGATCTGTTTTGTTGACACTGGTTACTTGCATCTGATAAAATTAATATGAAAAATATCATAACGAAAGTGTACCTAGGGTTCCGTCGCTTTTGGGCGAGTCTGGACCGAGTGGTGCAGGCGCTAAAACGCGTTACACCGTATAGGGATAAAAGCCCCGGCGGATAGGTTTCGAACAATGCCTATCCGTCTTTTTGTGTTCTATTACCATTTTTTATAATGTCTCCAGTTTTAATCCTGAAAGGAGAATGATCGTTGGAACGTTCGATCTTTGCGAACCTCAGTCCTCTAGACCATCGGTACTATGCCTCATATCCAAAACTCTATGAAAAACTGGCAGATTATTTCTCCGAAGATGCTTACATTAAATATGAACTTCGGGTCGAAGCAGCCTTAACCCGGGTTTTGGCTCGGCGCGGTGTCTGTTCCTTGGAGGTTGGGGAGGAAGTGACATCCGCGTGTTCGAAGGTTACTCCCGAAGAAGTCTATGTTGAGGAAGAAAAGACCAAACATAATATCCGTGCATTGGTCAACTGCATTCAGCGTCAAGTCTCGGAGGCGGCAAAGCCTTTTGTGCACTTTAGCGCAACCTCTGTGGATATTATGGACACAGCGACGGCCCTTCGATTTATGGAAGCCAATCGCGATGTCGTTTTGCCGAAGACCGAAGAATTGCTTCGTATTTTAATCCACCTAACAAAAGATAACGCCGATACGCTTCAGATGGGACGTACCCACGGACAACATGCGGTTCCCATTACCTTCGGTTTTGCGATGGCGCAATACGTCAGTCGGCTTGGCGGTCGGTTGGAGGTGCTGCGCTCGTTGGGCGCCAATCTGCGCGGAAAAATCGCTGGAGCTGTCGGCGCCTATAATGCAAGTTCATTATTTGTTGAAGAGCCCTTTGAGTTCGAGGCCGAAGTCCTGGCTGAACTTGGTGTCTTGCCGTCCCCAACATCGACGCAGATCGTTCAACCCGAGTATTTAGCCGACTATATTCACGCTGTGACCTCTGCCTTTGGTGTTTTGGCGAATCTAGCCGATGACCTCCGTCATCTGCAACGATCAGAGATCGCGGAGGTCAGTGAGGCATTCGAAGCCCACCAAGTCGGTTCATCCACCATGCCCCATAAGCGGAATCCTTGGAACTTTGAGCATGTTAAGAGCATGTGGAAAGAGTTCATGCCTCGCATGACAACGCTCTACCTCGATCAGATCTCGGAACACCAACGTGATCTGACCAATTCTGCATCGGGGCGATTTGTCCCTGAGATCGTTGTGGGTTATTTGTCCTGCGTGGAAAGGTTAATCAAGATCCTATCACGTTTGCGGGTTGATCCCGAAAATCTTAAAAAGAATATCGACGCATCGAAGGAGATGGTTATTGCCGAGCCGCTCTATTTGTTGCTGGCCTTTAATGGTCACCCCGACGCCCATGAAGCTGTTCGACAGTTGACGCTGAGAAGCCAGCAGACCGGGAGAACGCTACGGGAACTGTTGCCCGAACAACCGGACCTTGTCGAATATATCCAACGGTTTACACCGGAACAACGTCGTGTGCTCGAAGAACCCGCAACTTATACGGGCCGTGCCGCTCAAAAAGCCAGGATAATCGTGGAGGAATGGGAATCGAAATTAGATGGCTAAATGATGCGGAGTAAAGTCAGATGTGAAGGAGAAAAAAGTTAATGGATGAGCAAATCGTTCTGGAAGACGGCTTGATCTTAACGGAGGAAGACCGTCAGGAAGAGGCTTGTGGTGTCTTTGGAGTCTATAGCAATGATGGCTCTTTCGATGCATCGGGCATGACATATCTTGGACTTTACGCACTTCAGCATCGTGGTCAGGAGAGCGCAGGCATGGTGGTCTCCGATGGGGAGCGGGTAGCGGCTCACAAAGAGATGGGCCTTGTTTCCCGTGTCTTTAACCCGGATATCTTATCTCGGTTACGCGGGCGAATCGCCATCGGCCATGTGCGATACTCGACGACGGGATCCAGTTATCTCGCCAACGCCCAACCCTTATTAGCCCGTTGTTCCAAGGGCATTATGGCAGTGGCTCATAACGGAAATTTAGTCAATACGGATCTCTTGCGGCATGAGTTGGAGGATCAAGGGTCGGTCTTTCAATCCACCACCGATACGGAGGTTATTATCAATCTCATTGCCCGCTTTAGCAAAGATAACTTGGAAGATGCCATAGCAAAGGCGGCATTGCGTTTGGCCGGTTCGTTCTCTTTGGTCATTATGACACGGAACACGTTGATTGGACTCCGGGATCCCCATGGCAATCGTCCGCTTTGTTTAGGAAAACTCAACGACGCCTACGTCATTGCCTCAGAGAACTGCGCCTTTTCAAGTATCGGTGCCAAATTTGTCCGGGATATTCTCCCAGGTGAAATGGTCATCATTGATCGAGATGGACTGCGTTCCCATATGATCGTGGACAAGCCATCCAAAGCCATCTGTGTCTTTGAGTATATCTACTTTGCTCGTCCGGACAGCACAATCGACGGGTATAATGTGCATTTGGCCCGAAAAGCCATGGGTCATGAACTTGCCAAATGTTTTACGCATGAAGCTGACGTGGTGATACCGGTTCCCGATACGGGGATCTCGACGGCGATTGGGTTTTCCGAAGCTTCAGGCATTCCTTATGATGTGGGTCTCATCAAAAATCCATACGTCGGCAGGACGTTTATTCAACCCCGACAAGAGATGCGGGATCTAGGCGTCCGTATTAAACTCAATCCCGTGGAGGAGGTCTTGAAAGACAAACGCGTCGTCATCATTGATGATACGATTGTTCGGGGAACCACCAGCGGAAAGTTGATCCGTTTATTGAGGGATGCAGGAGCCAAAGAGGTTCATATGTGTGTCAGTGCGCCACCCATCAAGTTTCCATGCTATTATGGTATCGATACATCGGTTCGAAAAGAGCTGATTGCCTCAGCCCATTCGGTGGAGGAGATATGTGATTGTATCGGCGCGGATTCTTTAACCTATCTGACGCAAGCGGGCTTAATGCAAGCAATGGCCAGTATGGCGCCGGAATTATGCTTGGCTTGTTTTAACGGGGAGTACCCCATCCCGATTCCTGAAGGAAAAGTCGATAAGATGCGTTTAGAGGAGGATTGATGATGGGAGTTACCTATAAAAGTTCGGGTGTTAATATCGATGCGGGAAACGAAAGCGTGCGTCGGATCAAGGAACATGTAAGAAGTACGTTTAATCCTGCGGTCCGCGGAGACTTGGGAAGTTTTGGCGGTCTCTTTGCCTTTCCCAGCGGAGAATATGATAAACCGATTTTAGTTGCTTCCACGGACGGTGTTGGGACTAAGCTTAAAGTCGCTATCGCCATGGGACGCCATGATTCCGTCGGCTACGACTTGGTCTCCCATTGCGTCGATGATATTCTGGTTCAGGGAGCCAAACCCCTATTTTTCCTCGACTATTTTGGCACAGGAAAGCTGGATCCAGCCGTTGTGGAACAGGTTGTCAAAGGAATGTCTGCGGCCTGTCGTGAGAACGGGTGTGCCCTCATCGGCGGTGAAACAGCCGAGATGCCAGGTGTATATGGCTTGGGCGATTATGATCTGGTGGGTACCATCGTCGGAGTAGTTGACGAGCAAAGAATTCTTCCCAAAGATAACATTGGCCCCGGGGATCTCCTCTTCGGATTATCCTCACTTGGTCTTCATACCAACGGTTTTTCCTTAGCCCGGCATATATTGGAGCTTCACGGAATCCGCTATGAAGATTTCCGGGAGGATTTAGGAACAACTGTTGGGGATGCCCTGCTCGCTAACCATCGTTGTTATGCTCAGCTTTTGCGACCTGCCATCGAAAGTGGACTTATCAAAGGTCTTGCCCACATTACCGGCGGCGGATTCTATGATAATATTCCCCGGATCCTTCCGGAGAATTGTCAGGCGCGAATCACCCAAATGAACTGGCCTGTTCCGCCCATCTTCAATCTCCTAGTGGACCTGGGTCAATTGGAGAAGGAAGAACGTTATCGAACCTTTAATATGGGAATCGGTATGGTTTGTATCGTCGATCCCAAGAATGTCGATTCCTTCGTCGCTGCTCTCGGCGAAGAGCCCTGCTACCCCATGGGTAAGATCGTAGAAGGATCGAGAGGGGTCGAGATTTTGTGAAAAACGAGTCCAAACCTCTAAAACGAGTTACGGTTTTGGTTTCAGGGGGCGGCTCAAACCTCCAATCCCTGATCGATGCGATGGAGGAAGGTCGGATACCCATCGAGATCGCACGCGTTATCAGTAACGTTCCAGGTGTATATGCGTTGGAACGCGCCGAAAAACATGGGATCCCATGGTCAATCATCCGTCATCAAGATTTTGACGATCTCCATGGATTCTCCGCTGCGATATTGGAAGAGTCGATACGCGTTGGAACCGATATTCTTTGTCTTGCAGGGTTTTTACGGATCTTAGCGCCAGAGGTTCCCATGGCATTTCCCAATCGTATGATCAACATCCATCCTTCGCTATTGCCGTCTTTTGGCGGTAAGGGGATGTACGGCCATCATGTGCATCGTGCCGTATTGGCTTCCGGCGCCAAGTTTTCTGGCGCCACTGTTCATGTGGTGACTGAGGTTCCCGATGATGGACCGATCATTCACCAACAGATCGTGCCTGTATTGCCGGATGATGATGAAGAAGCATTGGCGGCTCGCGTGTTAGCCGTTGAACATAAAATCTACCCAGAAGCCCTCGGCTGGCTGGCAGAAGACCGTTTGATCATTGAGGGCCAACGAGTAAAACTAAGGGGTTAAGGAGGTTGTTTTGAATGATTCGAATTAAACGAGCGTTAATCAGCGTCTCCGACAAAACGGGTCTACTGGATTTGGCGAATGGCCTAACCGAATTGGGGGTTGAAATCATCTCCACGGGAGGAACATTCAAAACCATAAAAGACGCCGGAATTCCGGTGACCTACATCTCAGAGGTGACCAATTTCCCTGAGATATTGGATGGACGCGTTAAGACGCTACATCCCGCGATTCATGGCGGTATCCTCGCTCTTCGAACCCATGAACACTTGGAGCAACTGGAGAGAGAATCAATTACCCCCATTGATCTAGTTGTTGTCAACCTCTATCCCTTTGAAGCGACTGTCTCCAAGGCCGGCGTTGGTTTAGAGGAGGCGATTGAGAATATTGATATAGGCGGACCCACGATGATACGTTCGGCGGCGAAGAACCATGCCTATGTCGGCGTTGTGGTTGAACCCGAGGATTACCAAGAATTATTATCAGAGATGAAGGCCAACGAAGGCTCCATCTCTGAAGGATTTGCGTTTCGTTTGGCAACGAAGGCTTTTCGACATACCGCCCGCTATGATTCGTTGATCTATAATTACTTATCCAAGGAACAGACCACTGATGATGAATCATTCCCCAAACTTCTACAGATGGGTTTTGAACGGATTCAGACTTTACGATACGGTGAGAATCCTCACCAACGCGCTGCCTTCTACCGGGACATGGTGAAGACCTCGCCCTCATTGGTCGATGCTGTGCAGCTTCAAGGCAAGGAATTATCCTTTAATAATATTAATGATGGAAATGCTGCATGGGAACTGGTTCAGGAGTTTGCTGAACCTGCGGTAGTCGCGATTAAGCATGCAAATCCGTGTGGCGTCGCGATCGGATCGGACGTCTATGAAGCTTACCAGAAAGCTTATGCCAGCGATCCGGTCTCCATCTTTGGCGGGATCATCGCCCTGAATCGGTCGGTGGATGGGCAGACTGCCGCCGCAATGGCAGAGTTATTCCTGGAGATCATCATTGCTCCGGATTATGCTCCGGAAGCGTTAGAGATCCTCTCGCGTAAAAAGAACCTACGGGTGCTCCGTCTCCCGAATCGTACCAATGAAAACTCGGGTATGCTTTGGGATCTTAAAAAGATCCGCGGGGGTCTGCTGGTACAAGACTTGGATCTTGCGGAGGTTCCCGCCGCCGATTGGAAGGTTGTGACTAAAAATCAACCGACAGCCGAAGATCTAAAGGAACTCGATTTTGGATGGAAGGTTGTCAAGTATGTCAAGTCCAATGCCATTGTCTTAACCCGTAATGGTGGAACAATCGGTGTGGGGGCAGGACAGATGAATCGGATCGGCTCCGCGATGATCGCTATGGAACAGGCAGGGGAAAAGGCCCAAGGTGCATATCTGGCATCGGATGCTTTCTTCCCAATGCCAGATACTGTTGAAGCTGCAGCAAAAGCAGGGATACGTGCGATCGTACATCCTGGAGGATCCATGAGGGATGAGGATTCCATCGCTGCCGCCGATCGCCTTGGATTGGTGATGGTCTTGACGGGTCAACGCCATTTTCGCCATTAATTGGAGGTGCTAAGCGAGTGTATGATCTAAACCAAATCAAGCAGATCCTACCGCATCGGTATCCATTTCTTCTGATCGACCGCATTCTTGAGCTCGAGAAAGGCCATCGTGTACTGGCACTAAAGAACATTACCGTCAATGATGCCTTTTCGTTGGAATATTTTGGCGGAATTTATCCGATGCAAGGGGTATTACAGGTCGAAGCTATGGCTCAAGCCGCTGCCTTTCTTATCCTCGACAATGCAGAATCCGGTGGGAAACTCGCTTATTTTTCGGTCATTGATAAAGTTCGTTTTCGTCGTCCAGCGGTACCGGGGGATCAATTAAAGATCGAAGCAGAGCTCATAAAAGTTCGGGCGAGAGCAGGAAAATTCGTTGGCCGCTGTTGGATAGATGGTGTTTTAGCCAGCGAAGCCCGGTTCACTTGTATGCTTGCTCCTGAGGAAACGGACTCTTTAGCATGAAAGGAATGATATCATGATCGTAACGCAGACACAATTTCCCGGCGTTTCGGAACCCATCCGCGGTAAGGTTAGAGACGTCTATGATCTCGGAGATAAGATGCTCATTGTCGCCACGGATCGGCTATCTGCTTTTGATGTGGTCTTAGGGGATCCTATTCCCGATAAAGGTCGGGTTTTAACGGGTCTCTCCGCATATTGGTTCGAGCAGACCCGAAAGGAATTTCCCAATCATTTGATCAGTACATCGGTGATGGATCTTCCAGAGCCTTTCTGTAACTCTCCTGAGGTTCTAGAGGGCCGTTCCATGTTGGTGCGCAAGGGTAAGGTTGTTCCGGTGGAATGCGTCGTCCGAGGGTACCTTGCGGGCTCAGGATGGGCCGATTATTGCAGGACAGGAAAGGTTCAAGGAATCGATCTGCCTTCCGGACTCCGGGAGAGTGATCGTCTCCCTGAACCGATCTTTACGCCAACAACAAAGGCCGAGACAGGCCATGATATGCCGATGACACGGCAGGAATTAATAGAAGGCTTCGGTAGCGAGCTCGCTCAAGAACTGGAGGAGTTCTCGTTGAAGCTTTATATCGCTGCTGCGAAACATGCGGAGGAGAGCGGTATCATTATTGCGGATACCAAGTTTGAGTTTGCTTGGATCGACGGTCAACTAACTGTAGTGGATGAGATATTCACGCCCGACTCGTCCCGGTTTTGGCCGATGGACGCCTATACGCCCGGCAAAGGGCAGCCTAGCTATGACAAACAATATATCCGTGATTATCTTGAGTCTATTGGTTGGGACAAGCAGCCTCCGGCACCGGCTCTGCCCGCGGATGTCATTGCGGCTACTCGGGAAAAGTACTTAGAGGCATATCAGAAGATTACCGGAAGAACGCTATAAAAAACTAAACGCAATGGTTTTAACCATTGTTCTACGGGGGAAGTTTAATTGGCTATCAATGTATTGATCATCGGTGGAGGCGGCCGAGAGCACGCTTTGGCCTGGGCTGTATCTCGCTCTTCTCAAGTTGGGGCCATTTATGCGGCTCCGGGTAGTGATGGCATGGCAGCATTGGCTAAACCGGTTGCCATTGCTCCGAATCGAGCGGAAGAGTTGGCGGATTGGGCAATGGCCCATGAGATCGGGCTTACCATCGTCGGCCCCGAAGTCTACTTGGAACAAGGGATCGTCGATGTGTTCAGAGCAAAAGGTCTGCCGATCTTTGGTCCCACGCGTTCAGCGGCGTGCTTGGAATGGAGTAAAGTAGCGGCAAAGATGTTTATGGCGCGTCATCATATCCCCACGGCTTCCTTTCATATATTCAATAAAGCAGAAGACGCTTTGGATTATATTCACACCCATCTCGGACCTTGGGTTATCAAAGCGGACGGTTTGGCGGCAGGAAAAGGCGTGGTTGTGACTGCCGATCGATCGGAAGCTATACATGCTGTAGAATCGATGATGATCGAAGGAAGGTTTGGAGCATCGGGAGAACGGATCGTTATCGAAGAATTGATGACCGGAGAAGAATTATCCCTCCTCGTTATAACTGACGGTAAGGACTATCGTATGCTCGTACCCGCTCAGGACCACAAACGGATCGGAGAAGGCGATACAGGACCCAACACAGGTGGTATGGGAGCCTATGCCCCTACCACATTGTTGAACGACGCCTTGAGGAGACAGATCGAAGAAACCATCGTGGCTCCCACCATCCATGGTATGCATGAAGAAGGAAACCCCTTTACGGGTGTGCTCTACGTCGGTTTGATGTTGACTATAGACGGACCCAAGGTGGTAGAGTATAATGTTCGTTTCGGAGATCCGGAGACCCAAGCCATTCTGCCTCTACTTGCTTCGGACCCTCTCGAGCTATTTTTAGCGGCGACCAATGGACACCTGGGAGAATATCCAGAATTAACGTGGCGAGCTGGACATACCGCATGTATTGTATTGGCGTCGGAAGGATATCCCGGAGAATATGTTAAGGGTGTACCCATTGGTGGTCTTGAACCGCTTCAAAGTGGAAATGTACTGGTATTTCATGCCGGAACACGTTACACTGAGGGCAAGTGGCGGAACGACGGCGGTCGTGTCTTAAACGTAGTGGGTATTGGAACTACGCTATCCATGGCGCTGAACAATGCCTATCAGGCCATCGAGTCCATCGACTTCAATGGGGTCCAGTATCGCCGGGATATTGGTTGGCGTGAGCTTCAGCGCTCGAATGGGAAATAACTTGTGTTGACGGCGCTGGTAAATCGGCATTATCGTTTCCATCGAGATGGATCTCTTTATAAAATGCCCTATTTACTTCATGAACGGCTATGTCTTCGAGATAGCTTTGAGCTGCCTTGACCATTCTTTGTGCCATCTCCCCGCCGATGCGTCCGATCTGTTCGGGAGAAAGATGATAGACGATGGTCTCGACTGCTGTACGTTCTTCGGGGCGAAGACGGAGTTTCTTAACCTTGGGATGATTAAAATGCATCGATTTCACCTCCTTGGATAGCTTGCCCTTCGATTGCCGCATCGTATCAAGCATTATTTTCCATGATCAAAAATGGGCAGATTAAGAAGGACGTATACCATAGTGGTCAAAGATAAACGCTATCGTTGACAAGGTTAGGGATTCCCGCTATAATACAGGAGTGAATGCGATGTTTATCGACATATCATCCATCAAAGAAGGCAAAGGTCAATCCCTTGTCTTTGAGGGAGAAATTTCTCTAGCTTGGGATGGAGAGAACACCGATATCGAGCTGATATCGCCTTGGGATATCCACGCGGAAGTGACCCACACCGATGTCGGTTATATGCTGGTGGGGAAAGCCGCAGGAGAGTATCGGGTTCCCTGTGACCGATGTCTTAAGGCAGTTTACAGTCGGATGGAGATCGAGATTGCAGATTGTTTCGTACCCAAGGTTGGCGGGAGCTATCAAGGCGAAGAGGAATGCAAGGTTTTCGATAAGGATCTCATCGATCCATCGGAGACCATTATCGAAAGCTTTCTTTTGCAGCTTCCGATGAAGCATTTGTGTGCTCCTAATTGTGCGGGTCTTTGCCCCCAATGTGGCCAAGACTTAAACACCTCGCCTTGCCAGTGCGAAGCTCCAACCGATCCCCGCTGGGAACGGCTGAATCAGTTGAAAGATACCGAAGGAGGTGGACGAAGTGGCCAATCCTACAAATAGAACCTCGCGGACGCGTCGGGATATGCGTCGAACCCACTGGAAACTTGAAACGATGTCCTTGGGACGTTGTCCCCAGTGTCATGAACCCAAACTTCCACACCGTGTATGTGGCAGTTGCGGTTATTACAAAGGTCAAGCCGTGGTGGAAAAAGCCGAATAAGCCCGTCGCGAGAAGGTCAGAAATGGCCTTTTCTTTTTATGTAAAAGTCTATACGTGTGAATATCCAGAATTTGACTTGACAATTTTAGTGAAATCTTTATACTAAAATCGATGTTTGCCCCAAGTAATGAGATTCCCTGACCAAGCATGTTTTTTGCCAACGTTTCGTGTAAAAAGCCGGTGGGAATGGGGGATAATGATGAAAATAGCAGTGGATGCTATGGGCGGAGACTATGCGCCGCAGGAGACGGTAGCGGGCGCGGTTTTGGCCGTTAATGATCTGGAAGTATCTGTGGTTCTAACTGGGAATGAGACATTGCTTTACGACGAACTATCCAAGCATGATTACCCCAAAGATCGAGTTGAAGTCGTTGCAGCCGAAGAGATTATTGGGATGGATGAGCATCCGGGGACGGCTGTTCGTAAGAAGAAGAATGCATCCATCGTTGTGGCGAATCGGCTAATTAAAGAATCTAAGGCCGATGCCGTGGTTTCGGCTGGGAATACGGGTGCGGCGATGGCGTCGTCCCTGTTCGGGCTTGGACGAATAAAAGGGATCGAACGTCCTGCAATAGCCATACCTGTACCCACGTTAAATGGCGTTTCGATTCTTTTGGACGCTGGCGCGAATGCGGATTGCGATCCCGAAAATATGGTTCAATTCGGAGCAATGGGAGCTATCTATGCGGAAAAAGTCTTGGGGATCGACAATCCGAAGGTCGCCCTATTAAATATCGGAGAAGAAGAGACCAAGGGGAATAAGCTTACCGTTGAATCCCATCAACTTTTAAAAACAACGAACCTTAATTTCGTCGGCAATATCGAAGGAAAAGATATACCCTATGGTTGCGCTGATGTCATTGTCTGTGATGGGTTCGTCGGCAATACCGTGCTTAAGTTGTTGGAGGGGATTGTACCTGCACTCTTTTCACTGGTAAAAGGAGCATTTAAGTCATCGCCGATTGCCACAATGGCGGGGATCGTTGTGCGGCCAGAATTGCGAAAAATTCATCAGCGATTTGATTATTCCGAATACGGAGGGGCCGTTCTATTAGGTATCGACGGAATTAGTATCATCAGCCACGGCCGCTCAAATGCAAAAGCGATTCGCAATGCGATTCGAGCTGCCCGTCAAGGTGTTACTGAGGGCGTAGTTCAAGCCATTGCCGATCGTATTGCCATGCAAGGAGAAAGAGGTGTAGACTAGTTGGGGATATCTTCACACGCAGTAGGTATAGTTGGAGTTGGATCAGCCATCCCTCAAGGTATTTTAACGAACAAAGAACTAGAGACAATGGTGGAAACCTCTGATGAATGGATACAGACTCGAACGGGAATCAAAGAGCGAAGGATCGCCGCCCCTGGAGAGACCACATCGGTTTTGGCGATAAAAGCTGCTCAAAAGGCTCTCGAAGATGCCGGCGTTTCATCAGAACAGATTGACCTGATCGTCGTAGCTACCGCCACGCCGGATATGATTTTTCCCTCTACGGCATGCCTGGTTCAAGAGGCAATTGGCGCAAAAAGCTCCGCCGCATATGATCTAACGGCAGGGTGTTCCGGTTTTATCTACGCGCTTTCTCAAGCCGCATCATCCATCGCTGCAGGGTTGTCCCGATGCGCACTGGTGATCGGCGCAGAAACGTTAAGCAACATTACGGACTGGAATGATCGCAACACATGTGTTCTCTTTGGAGACGGGGCGGGAGCCGTCGTTCTTCAACGTGTTGAAGAGGGATATGGACTACAGAGCTTTTTCTTAGGAGCCGATGGGAGCGGCGGGTCATATTTAACGCTTCCAGGAGGCGGCTCTTCGAGTCCTGCCTCAGTGGCAACGGTTGCCAACCGTCTTCATTACATAAAAATGAGTGGCAATGAGGTCTTTAAGTTTGCCGTCCGAATTATGGGGGACGCTTCTTTGGAGGCTCTACAACGGGCGGGATTGACCAAGGAATGCATCGACCTTTTCCTACCGCATCAAGCGAATATCCGAATTATTGAAGCAGCTGCAAGACGTTTGGATCTATCCATGGACAAAGTCCTTGTTAACGTTGACCGATTTGGGAATACATCTGCTGCTTCGATCCCGTTGGCGCTGGTCGAAGCCTATGAACAGAATCGATTGCGCAAAGGGAGTAACTTGCTGATGGTGGGCTTTGGCGCAGGTTTGACATGGGGCGCCACAGTATTGCGTTGGAGTAAGGAGGCGTCCTGATTGAAACTGGCATTTGTATTTCCTGGACAAGGAAGTCAAAGCGTAGGGATGGGTAAAGCCCTTTGGGATAACTCAGAGACAGCTCGAGCCATTTTTAAAGAGGCCGACGAGACCCTGGGATTCGATTTAACTAACCTGATGTTCGATGGTCCGGAGGACGAGTTAAAAAAGACCGAAAATGCGCAACCTGCTCTTTTAACCGTAAGCTATGCTTCATTCCTCGTCCTCAACGAACTGGGGATTCAACCTGACGCCATGGCAGGACATAGTCTCGGCGAGTATTCCGCCCTTGTGGCCTCAGGCGTTTTGGAGTTTACCCATGCTCTTAAGTTGGTACGAGAACGTGGTCGGCTGATGACGAAGGCGGCTGCCAAGAGTGAGGGTGGCATGGCTGCTGTCCTTTCCATGGATCCCGAAGCCTTGAAAGAGCTTTTAAAGGCTGTTGCTCCCCATGAAGTGGTCATCGCAAATCTGAATTCTCCGGGTCAGATCGTCATCTCCGGAGGTACAGAGGGTATTCATCGGGTCGTTGCTGCACTTGCAGAACGCAAGATTAAAGCGATCCCTTTGGCCGTGAGCGGAGCGTTTCACTCTTTCCTAATGCAACCGGCTGCAGACGCCTTTCTACCCGTATTGCAGCAAGTCTCCTTCAAAGAGCCGGAACAAATTGTCGTCGCCAATTTAACGGCGTTGCCCATCATGTCGCCTTCCTTGCTCCCAGAGCAGTTGGCGAAGCATATCGTATCGCCGGTGCGGTGGGTAGAAACCTTGGAGTATCTTAACGGTATAGGTGTTACTCATTATGTTGAGGTGGGCCCCGGAAAAGTCTTGTCCGGACTCATCAAAAAGACGCTGAACAGCGTGTTTATCGCTCAAGTGGATACGGAAGATAGTGCCAAAAAAGTGCTTGCAATTTTAAAGGAGGTTTAGTAATATGAAGTTATCCCAGAAAGTCGCCGTAATCACAGGCGCAGCGCGGGGTATCGGCCGTGCCATCGCTGAGACCATGGCCGAAGAGGGAGCAAAAATCGTATTAGCGGATCTCCTTCCCGAAGTACAACAAACCGCTGAGGATCTTAAGGCCCGCGGATTTGATGTCATCGCTGTCATGGGTAATGTCTCGAAAACTGAAGATGCAGAATCACTGATTAACGAAGCCCTTAAGACTTATGGTCGGATTGATATCCTGGTCAATAACGCGGGCATCACTCGGGATAACCTGTTGATGCGGATGTCCGAAGAAGATTGGGATGCGGTCTTGACTGTAAACCTCAAAGGGACTTTTAATGTGACAAAGGCAGCGGTTCGGTCCTTGATCAAACAACGATCAGGGAGCATCATTAATATTGCATCGGTCATCGGCCTCATGGGAAATGCCGGGCAAGCCAATTATGCCGCCTCGAAAGCCGGCGTCATTGCCTTTACAAAATCCATGGCAAAGGAGCTTGGCGCACGAACCATCCGCGTCAATGCCATTGCACCGGGTTTTATTCGCTCCAAAATGACAGAGATTCTGACCGACGATGTCAAAAACTCCATGTTAAAAGCTATACCTCTGGGCGTCTTTGGAGAGCCTGAAAATGTGGCGAAAGCTGCTGTCTTTTTGGCCTCGGACGATGCAAACTACATAACGGGCCAAGTTCTTCAGGTCGACGGAGGTATGGTCATGTAAAGTTTCGTTTATCATTATTATTGATGTGATAAACGAGGATTCCGGAAGGAGGTGAAGGGATGGATATCTATTCGAAGGTGAAGGAGATCGTTGTTGAACAGTTGGGCGTGGAAGAAGAGGAAGTCAATGAGCAGGCCTCTTTCGTGGATGATTTGGGTGCCGACTCTTTGGACATTGTTGAGCTGGTCATGGCCCTCGAAGAGGAATTTGACTTGGAGATTCCTGATGAAGACGCCGAGAAGATTAAGACCGTCGGGGATGCCGTCAGTTACATTAAGGAGAATGGTCAATAAAGATTTAGAAAGTCCCGGATATAAACCGGGACTTTCTTAAAATATCCATAGATTCTATCATGGGCAATATAAATCTCCTAGGGAAGAGATTGAAATTAAGCCACGACAGGTAAGAACGTTACCACGGTGTTATACCAACTATACCTTACGGTTTGTGGATATGATAAAAAATGATGTATAGTTTGGCGCCTTAGGGTAAGAAGCTACATCAAGCAAGATAATTCATGAGGTGAGATAATTTGACACGACGAGTTGTAGTTACAGGAATGGGGCTAATTACGCCCATTGGCCATGAGATACAAGAATTTTGGAATGCTCTTCTGAACGGAACTTCAGGAGTTGGTCAAATCACCGCATTTTCCACCGATGAGTTTTCCACAACTATCGCCGCCGAGGTTAAGAACTTTGAACCCGAGTCCTTTCTAGGGAAGAAGGAAGCGCGACGCATGGACCGCTTTGTCCAGTTTGCAGCAGCCGCAGCCATTAAAGCTGTGGAAGATGCTGGACTCCATGTGGATGAGGATAAGGCCGAACGCGTGGGTGTCATTATCGGTTCCGGAGTCGGTGGTATAAAAACCCTTGAGGAACAATGCCGAATCTTAATGGAGAAGGGACCCAAACGGGTCAGTCCATTCTTTATTCCCATGATGATTCCGAATATGGCCGCCGGTCAAGTCTCAATCCTTACGGGGGCCAGAGGCCCGAATTGGTCTGCAGTCACTGCTTGTGCATCGGGCACACATGCCATTGGAGAAGCTTTTAAGATTATCCAAAGGGGTCAAGCGGATTGTATGATTGCCGGTGGTTCTGAGGCAGCCATTACACCTATGGCTGTTGCGGGTTTTATCTCTGCCGGAGCACTTTCTCAACGCAACGATGAACCTCAAAGAGCCAGTCGTCCCTTCGATGCGAAAAGAGATGGATTTGTCATGGGTGAGGGGAGCGGAATACTTATACTTGAGGAGTTGAACTCTGCTATAGCCCGTGGAGCAAAGATCTACGGGGAAATAGTGGGGTATGGCGCTTCAGGAGATGCTTACCATATTACCGCACCGCATCCCGAGGCAGCCGGAGGTATTGCGGCAATGAAGATGGCCATCGAGGATGCGGGGATTCAACCGGAAGACGTGGGATATATCAACGCGCACGGAACGTCAACGCCTCATAATGATCGCCTGGAGACTATGGCCATCAAGGCTGTTTTTGGGGATAATGCTAAACACATCCCGATTAGCTCCATTAAATCATTTACCGGCCATCTTCTGGGCGCAGCAGGAGCAATTGAGGCTGTGGCATGTTTAATGGCTCTTCAAGAAGGTGTTCTCCCGCCGACGGGTAACTATGAGCATCCGGATCCCGAATGTGATCTGGATTATATTCCGAATCAACCCCGAAAGTGCGCGATTGAATATGCGTTATCCAATTCTTTGGGGTTTGGCGGTCATAACGGCTGTTTGATTTTTCGCAAGTCTAGCTAGATCATCCCGTTGAGTTGGCAATTATCTCATGGATTTAATAGGTAGTTTGTGTATAAGGAGTCTGCCATGGCCGAAGATCTCTCAAAACTCATTGAACAAATTGATTGTTTTCGTGATGACGACAGATTGCTTAAACAGGCTCTGACTCATCGTTCCTATGCTAATGAGAAGAATATGATCAGCAATGAACGTTTGGAGTTTTTGGGAGATGCCGTTCTTTCCCTTGTAATCAGTTCCTATCTCTATCAAAAACTCGATGGGCATCCCGAGGGCGAATTAACCCGTCTCCGTGCAACACTAGTCAATGAAAGTTTCTTAGCAAATATCGCTCGCTCGTTAGAGCTAGGATCTTACCTTCGACTAGGTAGCGGAGAACGAAAAACCGGCGGAGAAGAGCGGTCTTCCATCTTAGCCGATGCAATGGAGGCCATAATCGGAGCGATTTATCTCAAGGAAGGACTCTCAAAAGTCTCTTCTTGGATCATCCATCATTGGCAGGATAGCATCAAACAGTTTATCGCTGAAGGAAGACCTCAAGACGCCAAGACGAATCTTCAAGAATTATTGCAAAAGAGCGGCAAACGCCCTGAATACCACCTGGATCGAACCGAAGGTCCAGTTCACGAACGGCAGTTCTTTACCAGTGTATGGGTACAAGGGGAGTGTTATGGCCATGGAAAAGGACGGAGTAAAAAGGAAGCCCAACAACGTGCGGCGGAGGAAGCTTTGAGGAATCTCTCGGCGAACACAACATATAATTAAAGAAGGAATTTGAATATGGGTGTTGAACAATTTTAAACAGTTCTAGAAATTGTCAATGAAGTATTTTGCGAACGCATTCGAAGAGGGAGGATTGACGCTAATGGAGGTTCTAAAAGTTTCCGCTAATTCCAATCCAAAGTCCGTCGCCGGAGCCTTAGCCGCTGTTGTTCGGGAGAAAGGAAACGCTGAGCTTCAAGCGGTGGGAGCCGGAGCAGTCAACCAAGCGATTAAAGCGATTGCAATTACCCGAGGGTTCGTCGCGCCAAACGGAATTAACCTCATATGTATCCCCGCCTTCTCGGAAGTCAATATCGACGGCGAGGAGCGCACAGCCATCAAATTTATCATACAACCGAGATAAAACTGTTGAGGAACGGGCAAACCGTTCCTTTTTAATATGAAGTGACGGCAAGCTCTTGGAGCGAACAGATAAACGTACAAGTTATTTCAAGGAACCGTTTGTTCTCCCGCAAAGGCGGGAGGATTTGGAAAGCAATCAAACGTAATATTTGAAAAATAAATATTCCCCGATTATACGGAATCGTTGATTCAGGCAGTCTCAAAAGATGAGACTGCTTTTTGTTGTTCCAGTCGTTAAAAGCTCTCCAGAGTTGAACATTCTTTAACCTGACATATTTTGGACAACCTGACCATAGAATTAAGTCAGGAGGTGAGGACGATGGGCGAAAGCAACCAGGATACCGATCTGCGGTTGATCCAATCGATTAGGGAGGGGAGCAACGACTCCGCGAAAGACCAATTGGTTACCAAATATCTACCCATGGTCAAGCATATCGTCCGTCAACAGCCCTGTTACTTTCTGGAGTACGAAGATTTGGTGCAGGAAGGTTTGATCGGTTTACTAAAGGCCATCGACGAATACCGGCCGGATACCTACCCTGTAAAATTCAGCACATTTGCCTATATTTGCATCCTTCGTCGGATATATAACACAATAAAGATGTGGCAAAGCAAGAAATGCCGTGTGCTTTCCTCTGCCATTTCTCTCCATGGCCATCCTCATGCCGAAGACTCCAAAACGCTCATGGAGACTCTTGAACAGCCGGGGATGAGCCCATACGACATAGTGGAAGAGGGATGGACCAATTCCCGGTTAAAGCAGGTGTTGGAGGCGCATCTTTCCCCAGTGGAATTGGCAGTTATCCACCTTTATATGCAAGGTTTAAATAGCACTGAAATCCAGGAAAGATTAAACCTCAATGCGAAAGTGGTGGATAATGCCCGGACACGGGTTCGGCAGAAACTTAGCCGGATTGTCAACCGCTACGGCTCCTTGGTCAGTCCAAAGATTCCATTGAAGACCCGAAAACGCTCCGATCTTGCGATTCCCCTGCAAAAACTAGGTTAAGTGTTTTTTATGCCCGCTCAAAGCGGGTATTTTTTTTCTTCAAAATGTGGTAAAATAGTTTGGATTATGGATCATTAACCATTTTTTGGGCAGTAACAAGGAGGAGTCCTGTTTGTATCTCAAACGCCTCGAGATGCACGGGTTTAAATCATTTGCCGATCGTATTGACCTCAAATTTCCACAGGGAATAACCGCCGTGGTGGGCCCTAATGGAAGTGGAAAGAGTAATATTTCTGATGCCTTACGCTGGGTGTTGGGGGAACAAAGCGCAAAATCCTTACGCGGATCAAAGATGGATGATGTGATCTTCATCGGCAGTGATTCCAGAAAGCCATTGGGCATGGCGGAAGTCACGATTGTATTGGATAACGCCGACGGTTTACTCCCTTTGGACTACCATGAAGTCGCGATTACGCGGCGGCTATACCGTTCCGGAGAAACGGATTATTTAATCAACCGTACACCCGTACGTCTCCGGGATATTCATGAGCTTCTTTATGATACAGGTTTGGGAAAAGAGGCGTATTCCGTCATCGGTCAGGGGAAGATCGATGCGATTCTTTCAGCCAAAGCAGAGGAACGACGGGCGGTTTTTGAAGAAGCTGCCGGAATCGTTAAGTATAAGAACAAAAAGATTGTCGCGATGAAGAAGTTGACAGAGACGGATAGCCATCTTACGCGAGTTGAAGATATTTTGGGTGAGATCAAGGGTCAAATGGAACCTTTGAGTATTCAAGCCGAGATTGCTAAACGATTTTTAGGGCTCCAAGCTGAATTGCAGTCATTGGAGGTTAATTATACAACTAAAGAATTGGAACGTTTAGAAGCGGAATCCCAAAACGTCCTTCAGCAGCTTCTTCAATTGACCGCTGATTTGGAGGATGAAAAGCGCAAAGAAGTATCGGAGGATGCAGTCTTAACCGAGTCCCGTTTAATGTTGACAACGATTGAGGAGACCATTACAAAGAACCAGGATCGCCTTCTGACGCTAACAGCGGAAAAAGGGCGCTTAAGCGGTGAAGCTGATCTTATCGAAGAGAAGATTCGCACCCAAGAAGCCCGATTGCAAGAGCTTAGCGATGCCAGCAAACGAGTGGACGGCAAACGGCAAAGTGTGGTCGATGAAGAGAATAGACTGCGTCTGGTCATTGACGAGAATGAAGCGAAACTAACGGAAATCGGTAAAAACTTATCCGAACAGGAAGAGTTGTGTCGGGTAGCCTTTGAAGAAATTGCATCTTCCAATGCTAACCTCGAGGCGTTGCGCAACCAACGATTGTCCCTCCATCAGCAACTTGCGGAGCTGAATAACCGTCGAAACAGCTATTCTTTACAAGCAGAGTTTCATCAGGAGAAGATCGGAGAGATCGAATCGCGAAATGCTTCGATCTCAAAAGAGATGACGGCCCTCGACGGTGAACGCGCTCAGCATGAAGCTGAATTTCAGAACGCGCAGAATGAAACTGAGCAAAAGAAAGCTCGATTGGAGACCCTAAAGCGCGAGATCGTCCAAGATGAACAGAGCTTATCCGGTATGGAAGAGAAGCTTTTGGATCAACGACAAAACCAGCAACGAATCGATACCCGCCTCGGAATGCTCGACGAGATGGAGCGGGGGTATCAAGGTTATTTTCAAGGGGTTAAATCCCTGCTAACCGAGGCTAAACGGGAAAAATTCAACGATAAAATCGAAGGTGTTGTCGCCGATCTGATTCAGGTCAAAAAGGGATATGAAACTGCTATTGAGGTTGCTTTGGGCTCTGCCCTTCAGAATGTGGTTATTCATGATGATACCGCGGCGGAAGAAGCAGTAAACTATCTTAAGCGTAGCGGGCATGGGCGGGCTACCTTTCTCCCTCTCAATTTGGTGACTGGTGAAGCCACTTCCTTTCCTCGTCAAGCATTGGAGGCTCATCGCAGTATTTCCGCTATGGATGCCATTGGCTTCGATGCCAAATTCCGAGGCGTTATCGCATTTTTACTGGGGCATACTGTTATTGCTCCGGATATGAAGACCGCGGTTTCAATATTTCGGACATTGGGCAAACGGTATCGCGTCGTTACGATAGAAGGCGAGATCGTTCATCCCGGCGGCTCCATTACCGGTGGCAGTCTGGATCGTCGACGGGTTGGAATCTTAAGTCGCAAGCGGGAGATCGATGATCTGCGTCGGGAGCGAAATCTCTGCGCCGAACGGTTGGAAACATTATTGCGGCAAAAAGAAACGCTGATGGAACAGATCAAAAATAAGCGTCTGGAAATCCAAGAAACCGCTGAACAACTCCATCGCAATGAGATCAGGCTAAGCGGATTGACAAAAGATGGAGAACGTCTCCGGGAACGCGCACTGGTTTTGCGTGCGGAACAAGATGATCTGATGAAGCGTTTGGATGAGTATCGCAACGAAGGGGTATTAAAGACCCGGTTCGAAGAAACGATGCAAACGGAGATCCGTGCTGTTGAGGAAGGAATATCTCTGCTGGAAAACGAGTATAAAGCGGCGGAAGATGGATTGCGGGATCGACAGGCGGAACGGGATCGTTTTCAGGCAGTGTTAAGCAATCTCCGGGAAGAACGTGTTCGTCTAGAGCAAGGGCAATCGGATAAGCGAACCCTTCTTGATGGTCTCGTGCGTCAGATCCAAGAGAATCAAGATGAAACGGAACGGATGATCGAGGAGCGGAAACGCCTTGAATCGGAGATCATCAATAATCAAGAAGAGCGGTTGCGGTTACAGAAACGCTTGGAGGATTTGGCGGTTAATGAGCGTTCGACAGAGGATGAATTCCACGAACATCGGGCAAAACGCGATCAACTTCGTCAGGAGTTAGCCCGTGGCGAAGAGAAGTTAAAGGGATTCCGTCAGATCCAAAACGGTATTCAACAGCAGATTCACCGGCTGGAGCTTCAACAGAACCGGAACAAATTAACGTCGGAGACCCAACGACAGCATCTCACCGAGACCTATGGACTGGATTGGGAGATACTGATCGAAGAATCTTGGGTTGCTCCGGAAAAACCGAAGGAACGATTGGAACAGTTGCGACGTGAGATACGCGCTTTGGGCCCCGTTAATACAGGCGCTGTCGAAGAATTCGAACGTTTACAGGAGCGCCATAATTTCTTGGAAAAACAGTTTGTCGATTTAACGCATGCCAAATCCACGCTGGAACGGGTCATCGATGAGATCGAGCGAACGATCCGCAAACGTTTCCTGGAGACGTTCGCGGAGATCCGTGAAGCTTTCATCGAAATCTTTACCGGACTATTCACGGGAGGCAAGGCGGACTTGGTTTTGATGAATCCCGAAGATCCCCTGGAAACGGGGATCGATATCCTGGCCCAACCGCCCGGGAAGCGTCTCCAGAGTCTCTCGCTGTTGTCCGGCGGTGAACGGGCGATGACTGCGGTTGCGTTACTATTCTCCATCTTAAAGGTTAAACCGTCACCCTTCTGTATATTAGATGAGATCGATGCAACCCTGGATGAAGTCAACGTCTCCCGGTTCGCCGATCTCCTCACGGAATTCAGCAAAGATCTTCAATTTATTGTGGTTACCCACCGTCGAGGAACGATGGAGATGGCCAATGCCTTATATGGAGTAACCATGGAAGAGCTGGGGGTCTCTAAACTAATCTCCATTGATCTTCAACGTAAAGTAGGTTGATATTCGTTAGCAAAACTTAATGATGCATAACGGAGGTTTGAATGGATGTCTGGTTTCTTTGACCGATTACGTTCGGGTCTTACCAAGACGCGACAACGCTTTCTCGAACCGTTGGAAGAGGTCTTCTCAGGCCATCGACAGATCGATCAGAATTTCTATGACGAGTTGGAAGAGGTACTGGTCAGCGCCGATGTGGGATTGCCGACTGTTGAAAAGATCTTAAAACAGTTGAAGGAGAAAGTCCGAACAGAGCGGGTTCAGGAACCTGTTGCGGTTCGCGATCTTCTCAAGCAAACGCTTGTTTCGATGGTGGCATTGCCCATGCCCGATATGGACGGGAAGACGCCCCAAGCCATTATGGCGGTTGGCGTGAATGGGGTTGGGAAAACAACGTCCATCGCCAAGTTGGCGATGTATTATCGGCAAGAAGGAGCGAATGTTCTACTGGTCGCCGGCGATACGTTTCGTGCGGCTGCTGCGGAGCAATTAACGGTTTGGGCTGAACGATTGAATGTGCCCATCATCGCCCATCAAGAGGGCGGGGATCCGGCGGCTGTTGCATTTGACGGAATGGCCTCTGCCAATGCGCAAAAAGTGCCCATCGTTATCATTGATACCGCTGGACGACTGCACACGAAGCAAAATCTCCTGGCTGAACTCGGTAAGGTTCATCGTGTTGTTGAACAGAATAAGGGTGAACGTCACATGCGCGTCTTGCTGGTTCTCGATGCGACGACAGGTCAGAATGGGATTGCGCAAGCCAAAACCTTTAACGAAGTCGTTGGGATCGACGGCATTATTCTGACGAAATTGGACGGAACAGCGAAAGGTGGCATCATTTTAGCCATCGCCGATCAACTGCAACTGCCTATTGCTTGGATCGGCGTCGGGGAAACCGCCGATGATTTTCGGCCCTTCGATGCGCAATCCTTCGTTGATGCTCTTTTTGCATCATAACTTTACGCTTAATTGAGGGATGTAAAATGACCGAACGCTTCTCATGCGTAGGAACATATTGGGTTCAAACCTTTGGTTGTCAGATGAACGATCGGGATTCGGAGATCTTAGCCGGATTATTGGAAGAGATGGGTTATGCGCCGGCATCCGACCCGGAAACAGCAGACATCATCCTTTTTAACACCTGCTGTGTGCGGGGAAATGCCGAAAATCGCCTCTATGGCCATCTGGGTAATTTAAAACCGCTAAAAGAGGGTAATCCCAAGAAAATATTGGGTGTCTGCGGTTGCATGGTGCAACAACCCTCGGAACTGGAGAAGCTGGAGAAGGATTACCCCTATGTGGACTTGCTCTTTGGAACGCATAATGTTCATCGCCTTCCCCAACTGCTCAACCTCGTCTTAGGAGGTCAGCGGACCATCGAGGTATGGGATGATAAACAAGCCGGCATCCAAGAGGAATTGCCAACGCGCCGAACGGATCCCTTCCGCGCGTTGGTTACTGTAATGTATGGCTGCAATAATTTCTGTTCCTATTGTATTGTCCCTCATGTTCGCGGAAGGGAACGCAGTCGTAAACCTGCAGATATTTTAAACGAGATTAATCAATTGGCCTCCGAAGGCATCAAGGAGGTCACCTTGCTCGGACAGAATGTCAACTCCTATGGCAAAGATTTAAATCCTACATTCACCTTTGCCGAGTTGATTCGGGAGATCAATGGGGTGGAAGGGATTGAACGAATTCGCTTCACCACATCCCATCCGAAGGATCTTTCCGATGCGTTGATCCAAGCCATGGCTGAGCTCCCCAAGGTCTGTGAACATCTTCACCTGCCGGTTCAATCCGGTAGCGATCGCATATTGGACGCTATGAATCGGCGGTATAAAAGGGAGCACTATCTTGAGCTGGTCAAGAAGCTTCGAAAGGCTGTTCCGGATATTTCAATGACTACGGATATCATCGTCGGCTTTCCCGGCGAAACCGAAGACGATTTCCAAGACACCATGGATCTTGTTGAACAAGTAAAGTATGATGGGGCTTTCACCTTTGCCTACTCACCGAGGAACGGGACTAAAGCCGCTGAGTTTTTGGATCAAGTACCTCACGAAGTACGAATGGAGCGACTCTATCGGTTGAATGATCTCGTCAATCGTTTGGCGCATGCGGCCAATGATGACCTTGTTGGAACCATTCAGGAAGTTATGGTGGAGGGACCCAGTCCGAAGGATCCGTCCATATATACCAGTCGAACCCGTGGCAACAAACAAGTGCTCTTTCGACCCGTTGAAGAACACGGTGATCTCAACGGTAAGCTAATTTTCTTAAAGATTATCGAATCAAGAACATGGACGCTAACCGGTGAATGGATCGATAAAACAGCGCACGAGGTGACCCATGAGCAAGCCCACACCGATGCTCCAACAATATCTCGCCATTAAGGAAGAGTATAAAGATGCGATTCTCCTTTTTCGGCTCGGTGATTTTTATGAGATGTTCTTTGAAGACGCCGAGACAGCCGCCCGTGATCTAGAGATCGTTCTAACATCACGCGAAGCGGGTAAAGGGGAACGGATGCCCATGTGTGGCATCCCATTCCACGCGGCTAACGGATATATCAGTCGTTTGATTGAAAAAGGGCATAAAGTAGCCATCTGTGAACAAGTAGAGGATCCTAAAACCACAAAAGGTCTCGTCCGACGCGAAGTTGTCCGGGTCATAACCCCGGGTACGCTCTTGGACGACCAGATGCTCCAGGAGAAAAAGAACAACTTCATCGCTGCCATTGCCGTCGATGACGGGGAGACGGGCTGGTCCGTCGCGGATTTATCGACGGGAGAATTTTGGACCACTCAGTTTTCCGCCGATGCGGCCCAATTATTGAAGGAAGAGATTCAGCGATGGCAACCCCGGGAGATCCTTTATCCGGAGGGAAGCAACTTGGACCTTCCCAATGGTACAGTGTTGACGACCCGGCCAGCACTGCAGTTTTCTTCCCAATCATCAACCCGCCGATTATGCGAAGCGTTTCGCACCGTCAGTTTAGAAGGCTTCGGTTGCCAGACCTTAAACTCAGCTATTGCTGCGGCAGGAGCCCTTTTAGCCTATCTCCAAGAGACACAGCATTCCGCCTTGGAACACATTACCGGATTATCAACATATTTTCCCAAGGACTACGTCTATCTTGACACAGCAACCCGACGTAACTTGGAATTGACGCGGACGACTCGTGACGGTGGTACCCGAGGCAGTCTTTTGGGTGTAATCGATCAGACCATAACCGCTGCGGGAGGCCGCTTGATCCGTCAATGGCTGGAGCAGCCCCTGATTCAACGGAATGCCATTCTCCAACGCCAACAGGCTGTAGGTTACTTGGCTTCAAAACCTGTGATTCGTGAGGCGTTACGTTCCGAACTGAGAAACACCTATGATCTGCAACGATTACTCAGTCGCTTATCCTGCGGATCGGCCAATGCCCGGGATCTAGCGGCTGTTTGTAAAACACTGCAAAAGATCCCTGGTATTCGTGGACTATTTATGGAAGAACCTTCGGTTCTTTGCGATTTGGTGGAAGGTTTGGACGAACTGTCCGAACTCACCGATGCACTTACAACAGCATTGGTGGACGATCCGCCCTATACCATTCGGGAAGGCGGAATGTTCCGTTTGGGGTATCATCCTGAATTGGATGAGCTTTTGACCGCAGCGAGAGAAGGTCGTCGATGGGTGGCCGCTTTGGAACAACGAGAGCGGGAGCGGACAGGGATTAAATCCTTGAAGGTCGGCTTTAACAACGTTTTCGGTTATTACATTGAGATCACCCGCTCGAATCTATCCGCTGTGCCATCCGACTACATTCGCAAGCAAACTCTGGCTAATGGTGAACGGTTTATCAACGAAGAGCTGAAGACCTATGAAGAGAAGATACTCGGCGCCCAAGAGCGCAGCACGGCTTTGGAATATCGTCTGTTCCTCGATCTTCGCCAATTGGTATTGGAAAAGATCGATGGAATACAGAGCAATGCCCGCATTCTCGCGGAATTAGATGTTTTGGCCGGACTAGCCGAGTTGGCTGTGAGAAATCATTATGTAGCTCCCGCCATTATGGAAGAGCCATATCTACGTATACGAGACGGGCGCCATCCCGTTGTCGAACAGATCCTAGGACCCGGCCGCTATGTGCCGAACGATGTGGAGATGGATCTTGAGCAACATAAAATCCTTATTATCACCGGTCCCAATATGGCGGGGAAATCCACAGTGGCCCGATCCGTAATGCTCATCTGTATCTTGGCGCAGATCGGTTCATTTGTACCGGCAAAAGCTGCGGAGATCGGTATTGTAGACCGGGTTTACGCTCGTGTGGGAGCTTCGGACGATCTGGGATCGGGTCAATCCACCTTCATGGTGGAGATGAGCGAACTGGCCAATATCGTGAACACAGCCACCGACCGAAGTCTCATTCTCTTGGACGAAGTGGGGCGAGGAACCAGTACCCAGGATGGACTGGCCATTGCCTGGTCGACAGTGGAATATCTTCATGATGTTGTCGGCGCAAAAACTATGTTTACCACTCATTTTCATCAACTCTCCGAGCTTGAAACCGTTCTAATTGGAGTGCGCAACTATCATGTGGAAGTTCGAGAGGAAGGGGAGTCCTTTGCCTTCCTCCATCGACTCTTACCCGGCAGCACCGATCGAAGTTACGGCGTCGAGGTCGCTCGCCTGGCAGGGTTGCCCAAGCCTTTGCTCCGACGAGCTCAGGAACTCTTGGAAAGAATGGCTCCGGAACGCCCGGCGGAAGCCGCGGCCGTTGCCGAAGCGGAGCGGAATCAATTGCCTCTTTTTGCCACTGATCCCTTACGAGATGAATTGAGCGACTTAGATCTCGTGCGGTTCTCTCCGTTGGAAGCCCTTAATTACCTTTTCGATCTCCAAAAACGTCTGGGCAAATGAGGTGTGATACGTGGGCCAAATCCATCGTTTGGACGATGTAACCATTAATAAGATCGCTGCGGGAGAGGTCATCGAGCGTCCGGCGTCGGTCGTCAAGGAACTCCTGGAAAATGCTTTGGATGCTAATGCTCGTCGCATTCATGTGAAGATCGTTAATGGCGGTCGGAGTCTTATTCAAATTGTCGATGATGGTCATGGCATGGATCGAGAAGATGCGGTTTTAGCCTTAGAACGCCATGCCACCAGCAAAATACGGCAAGAATCTGATCTGGGCGATCTATCGACGCTTGGATTTCGTGGTGAGGCCTTACCCAGTATTGCAGCGGTATCCCGCTTTGAGCTCGAAACGCGTACCGGTGATTCCATCGAAGGAACGCTTGTCGTCAGCGAAGGAGGAAAGATCCTTAGCGTTGAATCCACTGGAGCGCCCATCGGCACGCGCGTCTCTGTTCAAGAACTCTATTTTAACACGCCGGCACGGTTGAAGTTTTTGAAGAGCATACCAACGGAAACCTCACACATCAAAGAAACCGTGTCTTATTTAGCTTTGGCCTATCCCGAAGTCTCTTTCACCCTCCATCACGGGGACATGGAACTCCTTTTTACGCCCGGGGATGGCGAACTGGAACATGCGATCGCCGCAGTTTTTGGGATGGGTGTCTCAAAGAATTTGATCAAACTTCCGAATACCAATTGGGGACCACTCTGGATCGCTGGCTATATTGGTCGTCCGGAGATTGCACGGCCGAGTCGTTCGCAGCAGATCGTCGTCCTCAACCGACGATGGATTCGTTCTCGGGCCATCGGCGCTGCTGTGGAGAAGGCCTTTCACACCTATCTTCCCATTGCACGATTTCCCTTCTTCTTTTTAGATCTGCGTTTAGACCCCGCGTTGGTTGATTTTAATGTTCATCCGGCCAAAACCGAGGTTCGATTCTTAGATGAAAGAGAAGTGTTTCGCGGAGTCTATCATTTGGTGAGTGATGCGTTGCATTCTGCCATGTCGATCCCGACATTAACAAAGAATACTGAGGTTTTCAAAGCGAGAGAAGCTAGCTCCAAGGAAATAGTAAATGCTCCGTTTAAGAAGGATTCACCGATCGTTAACTATCCGGTTTCTTCCCAAAAGCAACAACTTTTTATGGTGGAAGAAGCAGCCTCAACAGTGGAATGGATGGCGCCCACCGTTTCTCAGCTCGAATCGAAGACGGATACGTTGTTACACGAGGAAGAACCATCGACAATAGCTCCTCCCATTGGGGTCTTTGATGAAACCTTTCTTATCTCGCTAACCGAGGAAGGCATCATTCTCACGGATCAACATGCTGCTCATGAACGCATTCGATATGAACATTTGATGAAAAGGGGAGAAGAAAAGGAAAACTTTGCCCAAGGGCTATTAGAGCCCATCGTATTCGAACTTTCTTCGGAAGAATTAGCGCTGCTCCCAGATACCTTGGACGTCTTTAAAGAATTAGGATTTGATTTGGAATGGTTCGGCCCTGATTCGTTGCTGATGCGGGCTCTGCCTTCTGGATGTAAAATCTCCGATGGAGCTGATCTGTTGCATCAGATCATTCATGATCTGATTGACACCAAACCCGCATCAACTCCTATTAAAGAGCGAATATTAACGATTATGGCATGCCGTACGGCCGTTAAGGCGGGAGATCGTCTGACAGAGCAAGAGGCGACTGTTCTCTTGAAAGAATTGGCCGCGTGTGACAATCCATATACCTGTCCCCATGGTCGCCCCACTCAAATTCGGTTGGATCGAGAAGCGATCTATAAAATGTTTCGGAGGATATAACAGCTTGGAAAAATTACCTGTTCTGATCGGTCCAACAGCTGTAGGAAAGACATCGATCGCGATTAAGCTTGCAAAAGCAATGAATGCAGAGATTGTATCGGCGGATTCGATGCAGATCTATCGCGGGATGGATATTGGCACAGCAAAACCTAGCATGGACGAAAGGCAAGGCGTGCCCCATCATCTCATCGACCTGGTCGATCCAGATGATCTATTCACCGTCGCTGATTATCAGGAACGATTCGAAGAGATTGTGCTGGAGATTCGGCAAAGGGGAAAGATACCGTTGGTTACCGGAGGTACTGGACTTTACGTCAGAGCAGTAACCCGCCGCTTTAAAATTCCTGCACCAACAGCCCATCCCGGGCTTCGTCAAACGCTCCAAAAACGTGCAGAGCGGGAAGGCGGTACGATACTTCATATGGAGTTAGAGCGGATCGATCCGATCTCTGCTGCCCGTATTCATCCCAATGATCGTCGTCGTGTCATCCGTGCATTGGAAGTGTATCATTCTTCAGGAAAGCCCTTTTCTTTCTGGCTTGAGAATGCTGAGGAGAGATTGGATCCAGGCACTGTTATCATCGGACTTCAACGTGACCGCGATGAACTCTATCAAAGAATCAATGCTCGAGTCGATTCAATGATAGAGCAAGGGCTACTGGAAGAGGTCCGTTCCTTGCTTAAGTTGGGGTATGATCCAAATCTTCCATCAATGCAAGGCTTGGGTTATAAGGAGCTGATTCCCGTCATTGAGGGTGCAGTGACGTTAGAAGAAGCATTAGAGCTTTTAAAACGGCGAACCCGCAACTATGCAAAACGTCAAATGTCTTGGTTTCGCAGGGAGCCTACGGTTTGGTTTGACATCCATGATGACGAAAACAACGTTGCCTGTAAAATCTTATCTTTTTTTGAAGGTAGATTTAGGGAGAATGTCGAATAAGTAATGAGGAAAACTCAACATAATAAGGTGGAGGGTATAGAGAATGAACAAACCTACCATCAATTTACAGGATGGTTTCCTAAATCAAGTCCGGAAAGAGAGTATGCCGGTCACCATCTACTTAGTCAACGGTTTTCAACTGAGAGGCCTAGTCCGGGGGTTTGATAATTTTACGGTAATTCTCGATGCGGACGGCAAACAAGAACTCGTTTACAAACATGCGATTTCAACGATTATTCCTTCAAAACCTTTTCGTGAAATGACAAATGACGCCAAAGAACTTAGGGAAGAGGAAGAGTAAACGAGGCGGAAAGCGCCTCGTTTCTTTGTCAGACTAAAGGGGTTGGCTTTGTTGAATCGGATTAATCGAATTCCCTTCACGAAGATGCAGGGGTTGGGCAATGACTATATCTATGTGGATGGCTTTCGGACTCCGCTGGATATCACTGAAGCCCAACGATGGTCGATTGGGTTCAGTGACCGTCATTTTGGGATCGGCGCCGATGGTCTCGTTCTCATCTTACCCTCGGAAGCGCATCAATGTGAAATGAGGATCTTCAATGCGGACGGCAGTGAAGCCCAAATGTGCGGTAATGCCATACGCTGCGTAGCAAAATATCTCCGGGACCATTGCGGTGTTACGGAAGACTCGTTTACCGTGGATACATTAGCGGGTTCCCGTCGTGTTCAAATCATACGAAATGAAGGATCATGCACATGGGTTCGGGTGAATATGGGAGTTCCCATTCTTGAAAGCGATAAAATACCCGTATCGGGTCCTTCGCGAAGGGTGATCCGAGAATCTTTGGATCTGAACGGCGAATCCCTAAATGTCACTTGCGTATCAATGGGGAACCCCCATTGCATCACCTTTCTCGATCATCTCGATGACGATTTGGTTCATCATTTGGGTCCGGCCATCGAACGGGCTCCAATCTTTCCCCAACGTATCAATGCGGAGTTTGTACAGATACTGGATCGTACGCATATCAAGATGAGAGTCTGGGAGCGTGGCAGCGGCGAGACATTGGCATGCGGCACGGGAGCTTCGGCTGCGGTTGTTGCTTCCATACTCAACGGATTTTGCGATGCAAATGTTCGTGTTTCGTTATTGGGCGGAGATCTGGAGATCGAATGGGATGGTCAGAGTGAAGTCTATATGACCGGCCCGGCGATGGAGGTTTTTCAGGGTTGGATCGAGCGGCCAACGTTCTTAAAATAACCAAAAGCTTTTGTTTATAGGAGGGCGACTGTAATTTGCGCCTCATTACGTTAGGGCCACGCGGCACGTTCTCTGAAGAAGCCGCAAAGCAATATCTGCGTCGAATCGCTGCAAATGATCATATGGAGATACTTTTCTCTACAATATCAGGAAGCCTGCGGGCAGTCGCTCGTTTAGAGGCGGATAAGGCCATCGTTCCGGCTGAGAACATGTTGGATGGAATTATTGGCACCACCTTTGATTCGTTGATCGATTTCCACGACTCTGTTAAAATCTGCGATGAAATTCATCTGCCAGTCGATCTGGTATTAGCTGCCGATGCCGGCGTTGAACTTAATGATTTAAAAACGATTCTTTCCCATGCTTCGCCTTTGTCGCAATGCATTAATAATCTGACGCAACGTGCGCCTCAGGCGTTTCATCAACCCGTAGAATCTACTTCAGTAGCAGCTCAAACGGTTAAGGGAAAACCGGGTTATGCAGCTATTTGCTCAAGAAAAACCGCTGAAGAACACGGACTTGAAGTCCTTGAATCGGAGATCTGTGATTATCCGCATAACGAAACCCGTTTCTTAGTATGCGGCCTATCCGATGCTCCTCCCACCAGTAACGATCGCACCATGCTAGCAGTTCGCTTTGGCTCGAATCAACCCGGCCAATTGCATGACGTTACGGGTATTATGGCGGTGCATGGAATCGACTTGTGTTATGTACAATCCCGCCCATACAAAGTTCGACCGCAAGAATATGTTCTACTCTTTGAGTTTATTGGACATAAGAATGATCCCAAAGTTGAACATGCTCTACAACAGATTGAGAGCCTTGTTCGGCGTAGCGATGGTTGGAAAAAGGTATTGGGTAGTTTTCCGCGTCGTGCGAAAGGAGTCTAATTCCCCTGTGGTCAAAAGTTATTGCGAAAAACATATGGATCGGCTAAAGCAAGCAGAAGACAGGTTATATTCTCATTGGCAACGGATCGATGCTCGGGTCTTAGAGAATCAAAGCAAGGTTCTGGAAGCGTTTCATGGTGAGCGCGTTGGCGCCCATCATTTTCAATCAACAACAGGATACGGCTATAATGATCTGGGTCGAGAGACCTTGGAAAGACTGTTTGCTCGAATCTTTAAAGGGGAGGCTGCGTTAGTACGTCAACAATTCGCCTCCGGGACCCATGCCATCACATGTTGTCTTCGGGGTCTTACCCGTCCGGGCGACGAAATACTCTTCGCCACTGGTGAACCCTATGATACGCTCCAAGCGGTATTGGGATTAAATAATCTTCCGCCCGTTGGCAATCTCAAAGAATATGGCGTAACAACAAAGGTTATACCATTAACATCTGAGGATAGAATCGATATTCAGGCTGTTCGAGCAGGGATCCACGAACGTACTAGGATCATCGCTTTTCAACGTTCTAGAGGCTACTCGTTACATCGTTCGATATCGATCACCGATTTGTCCATCGCTTTCAATGCACTTCGTGAAGCCTTGCCGCCTAGAGCCCTATTCTTTGTCGACAATTGTTATGGTGAATTTGTTGAATTGCAAGAACCTCTCGAAGTGGGAGCCCATCTCATTGCTGGATCACTCATAAAAAATCCTGGAGGGGGACTCGCCCCAAGCGGGGGTTATGTGGTGGGTCAAGGCCCTCTCGTGGAGTTGGTTGCCGCTGATCTGTTCGCTCCGGGTATCGGTATGGAGGTAGGAGCCTCCCTTCATAACCTCCGTCCATTTTATCAAGGGTTATTTGAAGCTCCATCCCGTGTGGGTGAGATGTTAAAATCCGCTTCGTTATGGGCGGAGATCTTATCGTCTTTTGGGTTTGCCGTATCACCACATGCAATGGAGGAACGAACCGATGTAATTCAGAGTGTTGAGTTTCATGATGCCAGTAGACTCCAGGAATTTTTCAATGGAATTCAAGGCGCTTCCCCCGTGGACGGGCATGCAATGCCTGTTGCTGCAGCGATGCCTGGCTATGATCATCCCGTGATCATGGCAGCAGGTACATTTATATCCGGGTCCACCAGTGAAATGAGTGCCGATGCTCCATTTATTCCTCCATTTCGCGCTTATATCCAAGGCGGGCTATCCATGGCGCAAACTCGATTGGCAATCCTATATTGGCTTGCAACAATGAAAGAAGAAATTAGCTAAAAAAGTAGATGAATACAGCAGGAATATTATTCCTTGCAAGGAATTTTATAATGAGTTAAATGTCGGAGGGGAAATCTTTGAATAATCCCATTGCTTCCCTTAGACCTAATATATATCTCGCGATTATTAAATCCAGCCGAATGAGTTTCATGGGCCGGATTTTATCTTCTCTGGGATTGTTTGTCGTTTTTTCGGGTATTTTCTTTCTTCGAGCGGATTGGCGATTGATCGTTTTCCCAGGAGGTCTCTTCCTGATTCTCGTCGGTATTGGCCTTGTGTGGATGGGTCGTTCCCGCAAGCGAACTCATATGGAACAACTCCTTAATGAAGATGATCTTCTCAACCGGTTGGAATTACTGAGTTATATATCTGAAAAACTTAATGAGCAACAGATGGCTTGTCTCGTGGATGATGGATTGTCTCCGCGTTTGGTATTGCTTTTTACCAGCGAGAAATTGTTTGTATTTCCCCTATCATTAGACGTATCATTGTTTCAGGCTGCGGATAAACTGGTTCAAGATGTCAAATTGTACTTTAATAACGATTGGAAATCTCCGATCGTTCTTGAACCTGTCATCACATGGCAAGAGCTTCAGATTCAAATGCAATTAATCGAAAAGGAAAGTGGTAAAAACAGAACGAACGTCTTCAATAGCAATATTCTATTGAACTTTGCTAAAGAATATGGTTTTATGCCGCTTTTTAGCTCGACAATAGTTTCAACCCCAGAGGAATCTCCTGAACAGAAAGACTATAAAAATAATCCGATTAAAAAACCAAATTCGTCAAAGATGAACGTGGAAAACTCCGATATTATTTTAGAGACTTCTAAACTAAAGCCGACTCCTGTTCCTAATCAAGACAAAAATCCTCCAGTCAAGAAATTGAGACCGATTACACGCCCAAATAGAGGAATCGGTCCGGTAATATTTGGTCTATTATTTATATCCGTACTGTTTTTCGTCATACTTCAAAAAGAAGCTATAATCGATATTGCAAAAATTAAGATCCCAATAGAATATCATGATATCATCGGTCTGGGTAAGCTCATCGAATATCCAGATCGATCAATTAAGGCAACAACGGTGAAAACTTCTATAATATCCGCTGAATTAGGGGGTAAACGCCCAATCGACAGCCTTAACAATGGCGTCGAGGTGAATGTTTTGCAGCGGGATACTTACCAAAATGAGTTGTGGTATTTCATCAATGCTCATCCCAGAAAAGATGGATGGACAAAAGGAAATAATCTTGAGTTTAAAGTCCTTCTTGCGGAAGAGACTCCTATCTATAAACAACCCAACAACAATGAGGAACAGGGGAAATCCCCTGATTATCCCATCCCCTATGTTATATTAAAGAAATATACAACATCCCAAGAATCGTGGTTGTACATCCGAACTATAACACAGCTTGAAGGATGGATTCAGGAGGAGGGTCTTTAGGTGAGTCATTTTACGGATGAACGAGGAACACATTTGAATGAGCGAATCATCTTATTATTCAACGATTCAATGGCTGAACGTCTAAGACAGACGTTGGCCAACAACTCGGCTGATTTTCCCAGTGAAGCACTGTTGGAGTTGTTAGCGCGACAGGTTTGGGCATATCTTGAAGAAGGTCAGATATATTTGGTAACCCGTTCTATCACAATAATTGGAAGAACGGTTCAAGTTGCTCGAGGAGATTATGCCATTCAAATTGAATCGGTCAGTTCCACTAATCATACCATTGTTACGCAAGCCTTTCGCATGGGTGTCCGTGTGGAAGCCGATTGGGAGATCGTCACTCCTCTGCGCGGTCTGCCATATCCAACCACGCGTGGAGCATTACAATTAATGGAGTCTATCGCCGCAGATGATAGTGGATCATTAGATATTCCTCCCGCCGAAGGGGTTTGGGCTCAACCCGGAGATGCTAATTTATCCGACGATACTCCGTATTCATCGCCCGAGCCAGCTTCTTATTCATCTTATCAAGTTTCTAATGAATCATCAGATATGGATGTAGAGCCAGTAAGTTCTGTTGAATCCATGGATTCAGAAGCGATAATTGCCTCAGATAACTCGCTTGATAACGAAGTCGATGACCGACAAAGGATGATCGATGAACTTTTAGGTCGATTAACAAATACTCCGAATTCCAACGACGATAACGGCGATAATATCATTCAATCAAATCAAGATACAATGGAAGCGACCTCAGACAAGGGAGCTGCAGAAGAAACCCTCCATTCAGAGGTTATTCCCGCTTTCAATGAATCGAAAGAGACTGTTCCTGATAGTCAGTCTACGGATCTTCAACAAGTAATCCATGAACCATCGATTAAAGCCGACTATTTGGCCGAGGATCAATCTCCTAGCAAAGAATCCGATGATCCGCAGTCCCTTGTCGATCAATGGTTAAAGAATCTTGTGGGCGAACAAACCGATGACAAGGCACATGAATCATTTAATGAAGCCCCCATTTTGTCGTCGTCGAATGTTGAATTAACAGCGAATGACGCCACAATCGTTTCACCGGAGACAACCGATGACATTTTAGAAACATCGTCTTCTTCAATTGAAGTTGAGGAACTTCAAGATGTTGTCGAACCTATGAACCAAGAGAAGAGTGAAAATGTCGGACAAGGCCATTCTATATTGGAAGAGGTTTTTCCTGACGAAGCAACTCATAATTTTGCTGAAAAAGATGAAACCAACGATTCGAAAGGGCAGGCGAAGCCTCCCTCAGATTTGTTTGATTTTATTGATTTAAATTCGGATGCATTTGCCGATGAACAGCAGCCGAATACTGTTAGTTCGACGGAGACCTATGAATTTCTGAATGATACGATTCCGGAAGAAAAGCCGAAAGAAACAAAACCGGAGGCCGAAGTCTCTTCACAGTCTATGGTCGATCGATGGATTCGTTCGTTAACGTCGGGCCATCAAAAGAAAGAGGCTCTGTCGGAGGGAAATTCACCTAATGAAACTATAGAAGCATCGGATGATTTGTCTACCACAACCAACAAAGAAGTTTCCGTTATTGAGGATACAATGATTGAGTCACCCCCTGTGATCTCTGTCGACTCCTCTGAAGCTTCTCAAACAAAAGATACAGCTGATTTTTTTGACCATCTCTTCTCGAACTTTTCATCGAGTGCCTCCTTGGCGAAGCCAATGGAGTCTGAGGATATAACCTCAGAAAGCATAGAGCAAAACCCTGACTTAAATTTGAAGACTGAATCATTGAATTCAACTCAATTTAATGTTGAGTTGGAACTTTCATCGGTTATACCTTACTTTGAACCCTGCGGTAAGCCCTGGATCGATGCGCTTAACCGTTGGCACCAAACGTCTTCAGGAGTTCTATATTGGCCTCGTATGCCTGAAATGCTTCCAGTACGTTTGGTATGGATGGCATCAAGCCCAGAAAAGGCTGCTGATATTTGGAGTTCAATCAAAGACTCCATTCATTGTCGCCGCGTATTGTTTCAAGATGATGCGATTTTGGAACAATCTGATGGCGACAGGGAGAATATTCAAAAGGAACTATGGCTTGAAAAATATCGACAAGCTCGTATCAATCGGGAGTCTGAAGCCGCAAAAATTCGGATTCTCCAAAGTCAATTAGAAAACATCGGCAAGTCTTTTAAGGATTATGCCACCTGCAAACAAGAGTTGCAACAATTGGAAGAGCTGGGCGACACTGCGGTTAATCTCAACAACGTTAATTCATCGCAGTTGAATAACTTTAAAAAAGATCTTCAAAAGGTTCTTCATAAACAAGCGGAATTGGAGGATAAACTGAGAAATTGGCTGTTCTCAACGCGAGAAGTAAGAAATGGTCTGTCACCACGATATTTAAAGATGCAGGAAGAGTATCGGGAGCTACTTGTAAAGGCAGCGGTAAGAGGTCGTGAATTAAACGATCTATTAACTGCTCCAACCGGAACAGCGAATCATAATTCCTCTTTGGATAAAGAGCGAGCTCAGTTAAGTAAAGAACTCTCAGAGATCGATCGCTACATCCATGATACCTATGGCAAGCAATGGAAGGATGATCAGATCTGGTCATTCTTTGAGAAAAAAGACATGGACGGTATTCGCGATGCAATTAAAGCGCACGAAGCCAATCTTGCTTTGGAAGAGAAGGCTTTAGGCAATTGGCAGAATATTATGGAAGAAATACCGTCGATACTATTTCCTCAGATCTGGATCGGTCATTGCAGTGATATGAACAACTTCATGTTTCATCAGTTTTTCCCTCACATTATTGTCGTTGAAGACTCTAGCGACATCGATTCGCTTTCTGCCATTCCTTGGATGGTTATTCAGAACAACGGCAACGGCTTATACCAAGTGGAACCAGGGCAAAACGAAGCTCCTTATGATCCCCAGTTGTTGTTAGGAGTCTTTGGCTCGGATGAAGATTGCAGAAAGATGGCGGAAATTGTCTGGGATCAACGTGAACTCATTAAAAACGGAGGGGAATTCCTTGCCTGAATTATGGATTCAATGGGGTATCCGAATTGTTCTCGGGATGGTACTTGCTTTGATATTATATCGGGACGCTAGAAGCCGAGATTATTCATGGATCGTTTGGGCAATGACACCGCTGGCTGTCTTTATGGCACCTACTACCGGTATGGCTATACTCCTATCCGTTATGATTCTTATTGCATATCTATTATTGCGGCCAAAAGGTCGATCTAAACCTTGTCCACATTGCAAGCGAAAAGTCTATCATCAGTTGGCGTTCTGCCCATTCTGTGGAAAACCCATTAAGAAAGAGTGTTTGTCCTGTCATGAGGCGGTCGATTGGGAGCTTACAAAGTGTCCTTATTGTCGTTCCACCCACTTAACCGAAGGATAACAAGTAAGGGTTAAAAGAAGGGGGAACGGATGATGGAGTATCCAAAGAAAATCGATCAAATTCTAGTCGAACTTGACCGATTGGAAGCCCATATGAAAATGGCGGAGATTCCAAACTCCGATAAGGAATCAATGCTTCAAGCTATACGTAATGAAATGATTGATCTGTTGATTATCGCTTGGAAAGATGGAGAGCGTGCCGTCCGTCGAAGTGCGATCTATGGATTGAGTAAGATCGGTTACGTAAAATCTGTTGAGGTATTTATCCAAGCATTAGAAGATTGGGATGAACAAATTCGTGTCTGGGCGGCTGAAGGCCTGGCCCAAACCGCTGATTCTCGAGCGATCCTACCCCTTATCCGAACTCTCGGCGATGATAATCACTATGTTTGTTTCAGCGCAGCTTGTGCCCTTAAACGGTTCAATCGTATGGAAGTCATTCCGAATTTGACGCGGGCTTTAAACGATCGGCAAGTTCGAATACGACGTCGTACGTGCAAGCTCTTGGGAGAAATGGGTATTCGAGATGCCTTTGAAGGTCTTTTGGCTGCATTAAGAGATGAAGATGCGGATGTGCGATATGAAGCAGCCGAAGCGCTGCGCAAACTACGCGTGGTTGAATCCATACCCTCTTTAATCCTTGCCCTTCAGGACTCATCGCCCGATGTTCGAGCGGTATCTGTCATGGCGCTAGGCTCATTCGGCGACGAACGATCGGTGGAACCCTTACTGACCGTTCTCATGGAGCATAAAGATCTTCGGCATTCAGCTATTGAGGCACTAAAGAATATTTGCGGGGAAGAGAATCTCGAACCCCTTTATAACCTCCTTCGTAATAGCCGTCGATTGATCAACGAAACTTCACAACAGATCGTAAAGAAAATACAGATCAAAGAGAGTCTAGCTTAAGGAGGAGCATTTTATGCTGCCGGATCTCGAGATTGGCGCAAAACTTCTTTTGGCAGGAATACTCGGCGGGTTTATTGGGCTGGAAAGAGAGAGTCATGGACGACCCGCGGGTTTACGCACGCACATCCTTGTATCGTTGGGTGCGTGTTTAGTGATGCTCATCTCAACGATTGGTCTTATTGCCACTGGACGCTCATATGACCCTGGCAGAATGGCCGCCCAGGTTATAAGCGGCATTGGATTTTTAGGCGCTGGCACGATTATGAGAGAAGGCGTCAATGTAAGCGGGTTAACGACCGCAGCAAGCCTTTGGGTCGTGGCTGGAATCGGCTTAGCGATCGGAGCAGGTTTTTATGTCGGCGCAGTGGTTACAACGGTCTTAGCCGTTATGACACTAATTCTCCTAGAGTACGTCGAACGTCGGTATATCCCTTCGAGGTTAATGTCCGTCCATATCACCATCGAAAATCAACCGGGGAAGATGGGTCACATATGTCAATCCGTGGGAAATGTCGGTATCAATATAAAAAATGTTGAGATGGAGATCGATGAAGTGAAGAATCAAGCAAATGTCATCGTCTTCTTCGATTGTACGGAATTTCCCAGGGAACAACTTCTTGAAGAATTAACTAAATTGCCCGGTGTTATCAAAGTACGTATGCCCAGATCATAAGGTGGATAAACTATAACTGCTGTATAAAAAGGCTCGCTGAAAAGAAAAGTGTTTTTCAATACGAGGCCACTGAAAGAACCTTATTTATGGGATTGGTCCACAATATATAGTGATTAGCTGTTTTTAGGCTGTCAATATATTGTGGACCAATTTTAATGGTTCAAGTATTTCAGTGGCCTCTTCAATGCGGGTCTTTGTTATTCATTAGTGTTGATCAAATAATCCGATTAATATAATAAAGTAAGTTTAGGATAAAAATTAGTCACATGTACCAAACTAAGGACAATAAAGACAGAACCTATCAGGAGTGAGCCGCATGGAAAAAGGAAAAGTCATACCCTTTCCCAAATCCATTCGTGAGCCGGTGGAACTTACCGATGCTTTAATACGAGAAAAAATTATAACCGGTGAAGCGGAATGGGTAGGGGTATTTAATCAGGAGGGTAAACCTTGTAATTGCTATCGTTTAAACGTGGACGAACAAACCTATTATGTTTTTGATCTATCGACCCAATACTCTTCTTTAACCTAATGGAATAATTTTATTTAGTTATGATATGGTTTGAAGAGAAAAGAAAGGAGGAGTTTATCAAGAAACGAAGAAGTCTTTAACAAAACTTTAAGGGAGGAATGCGCCATGATACAAGTGGGGCGGGATGATCTCTTAAAAGCCCTGAAGAAGTTTAAGGGCATCGCTAAACAAGACATTTTGCTAAGCGATCTAACATCGTCACCCCAATATTGGAGAGCGCACGCTGAAGCTCGTCGAACGGAGTATGCCACCCTCATCGAGTTAGTGGAGGAAACGGGAGTCGAAAAAGCGTGCGCTTATGCGTTCTCTACCTATAACAACCTTCCAGGGGTCAGTGATGGAGACCAAGTCTTTGCAGAAGTTAAAGGAAGAGAGCAAGCCATTGAACTGTTCTTCCAAGTCATCGGAGTCGATATCGACCACCTTAAAACAGCTAAATATAACCATGAGGACAGTGGAACGTTTTTTGTCAATGAGCCTCAAATAAATTACGAATACTATCATTCATCATAAAGAACCCCGTTGATCATCCAGCTTTCCCAGTGAAAAATAGACCGCACAGTTTATACTGTGCGGTGTTTTCTTTTCTATTTCTAAGTATATTAGTGGAATCGTCGAACTAAACCAATGACTTTACCCAGAATTGTCAATTCATTGACGAGAATGGGTTCCATGGACGAGTTCTCAGGTTGCAAACGAAATTGGGACCCTTCCTTGAAGTAGCGTTTGACCGTTGCCTCATCATCGATCAGCGCGACAACAATCTCACCATTCACAGCGCTTGAATCCTTTTTAACAAGCACTAAATCCCCGTGGAAGATTCCTGCTTCGATCATACTATCGCCGCGAATCTTTAGCATAAATACGTCTTCATACCGGGCGAAATCTTTAGGTAGGGGAAAGTATTCTTCGATATTCTCGACGGCCAGAATAGGAGATCCCGCTGTAACCTGACCGACAATTGGCACAGAAATAACTGAAGGAGGAATCACGGAGGCTTCTCCAAAGAGTACTTCAATGGCCCTTGGCTTCGTGGGGTCCCGCCGGATATATCCCATCTCTTCCAAACGTTCGAGATGGGCGTGGACCGTTGAACTTGAACTCAAGCCAACCGCTTCTCCAATCTCCCGAACCGATGGGGGATAGCCCTTTCTCTGCAATTCTTTTTGTATAAATTCTAAGATCTCCTTTTGTCTCGCCGTTAGCTCGTCCATGGAGAGACCTCCCATCCCATATCCTTTGTGCTATCAGCTCAAAGAATTTTATCTAATTCAGAGTATAGCATAGTAAATAGGATAATGCAAACATTTGTTCGTATAACGCTTGACACAAACATACGTTCGTGATATATTACAAGTAACGAACATACGTTTGCACGAGGTGATGATCGGGATGAGAAAAATTACTAAGCGCCGTTATTATTGGAATTTCAAACGTTTTCTGCGCAATGCAACTTTATTAGTACTGATCATAGCAGGCTGTTGGTTGACTTTCAGCAGCGCCACAGGCGCCGGCGCAACCCCTGAAGAAGTAATTATTCGAACCGGCGATAGTTTGTGGACCGTAGCCGTTCGTATAAGACCTCAAAACGATCCAAGAAAAACCATCGAAGACATTCGTATGGTTAATAACTTAACTACAATGAAGGTGACACCCGGACAAATGATTATCGTACCTTAAGCGAACGAAAAAGTTCGCTTTTTCTTCATAAATAGTACGTCCGATAATATATCTTATGTAAAGTTAACAAGAAATCGGATAAAATACTTGAACGAATAGTTTTAGACCGCTTTTCCCAACTCGTAAGCCCGATTCATCGCTGCGCTGCCAATGACGTCACCCTTTCGCCATGCTCCGACACCATAGACAACCCCTTTTTCCTTTGCGCCGTTCAAACACAACGTAAATCCTCGAAAACCATCGATCGTCCTTTCCATCGACTGTATGCTGCTGTCGGCAGCCGAAACGATGAAGTAGAATTCCTTGTTAGAGATCTCTTTATATCTAGGAACTGTTCGATCGATCAGCGTCTTCATCTGAGCATCCATTGTATAGAAATAAACCGGTGTGGCCATGACAATTACATCGGCGTCTATCATTTTTTCCAAGATCTCTGCCATATCGTCCTTCGTCACGCAATTATAAGTACTAAAACATGTTCCACAACCGTTACAGTAGCCAATTGATTTTTCACTCAAAAATATCTTTTCCGTCTGATTGCCGGCTTCTTTTGCTCCCTGTATGAACTGGTCGCAAAGTAAGTCTGAATTTCCACCCTTCCTTGGACTGGCCGACAAGACCAATACTTTTTTGCCCATCAAAGGTTCCATCCTCCCATCGTTCTTTGCATCATTCCTTAATCTACTCTAACACTTAGAGTTAAGTCTAGGTCAAGGACTTTAATTAGGGGATCGGATGACCCGGTGTCAACCATGGTTTGACCAAAATGGTTGGCATAAAACTTGAACAGATAGTATATAGGTCGTTCCATATAGGAGGTCAACGCATAAATGAGCATTGAATTATATAAGTATTGATCTTCTCATGGTTGTTAGTTGATACCAATTTTACGCATACAAAAAGCCGATCAGTATAATGATCGGCTTTTTCTCATAAGTAACAATTATCGACAGGTTTTGCATCATCCTACTGAACAAGATCTACGGTTGTCATCCTAAACGAGCATAATTCTTCAAAACGATGGTCGCAGGATCATAATGAAACTCATAGATTGTTGGCATAGGAATCGTTTCCGATATTTTAAACAGCTTTATGAATGATCGAATCCTTTTCAATAGTCACCTTGTCACCTGTAGTTAGTCCAGCGGCATTGGCCTCGTCGATATCGATATGCAAGTCCATGGCAAATTGCGGATGAACTCGGACAAATACTTGGTCAAATACCAGCGCTCGATCGCCTTGGACACGGACGCTGATATATTCTTTGTCTTTGAGGCCGAGCATTTCAGCTTCTTCTGGATGAAGATGAAGATGGCGTTGTGCACAGATAACGCCTTCCTGGATCTCCACTTTTCCTTTGGGTCCTTCAATGATGATTCCGGGTGATCCTTTTAAATCCCCCGAATCACGAACCGGCGGTTTGACGCCAAGGATAAAACTATCGGTACGGGATATTTCAACTTGGGTCTGTTTGCGAACTGGTCCCAAGATTCGCACTTTATCGATACGACCTTTCGGACCAATAAGACTAACAACCTCGTCAGAGGCAAATTGACCCGGTTGAGACAGATCTTTGATCGGTGTTAATGCATGGCCATCACCAAACAAAATGGCCAGATCCGCTTCAGAAAGATGAACATGACGGTTGGATACGCCCACTGGCACTTTTAAATCCATAATGTTCCCCTCTTTTAATAAATATTGTTCGCTTTGTCATAAAAAAAACCGGCTACTCCGGCTGAATTAAGTATCTGGCAGGGGAGACAGGACTTGAACCCGCAGCCTATGGTTTTGGAGACCACCGCTCTACCAATTGAGCTACTCCCCTACCTCAACGCAAGATTTATTATACGTTACCAATGGGTAGATTGTCAATGTAAAGTTATACCGCTTTTCATATTAAATGCAGTTATATTGAGTATAAACAGATCACAGATTGATTCCGATCATTCCAGCAAGGGCTCCAACAGCCATCATTGTAACCCAACGCAGTAGAAATATGGAGATTGGAAACGATTCACCTTTCCAAACCGTACCGATGAATGCAGAGATGACAAAGAATATAAACCCAAAAGAGAGACCGATCAACCATCCTCGACCCTTAACATTTCTTGCCGATAATAGCGCTCCGATAAAGACGGCTGCATAAATACCGTAGAGATAGATAGGCTTCAATAGATCAATACGTACCCAATTGATCTTTAAAGCGATAAGCAGTAGCAAAGCACAAACGGCAAGAAGCGTCATGGAATAGATTAACCCATGGAATATGGCGTTTGAAGGCATTCTATTCAACGAATTATTCGATTTAGAGATCGAGCTCATTACCTTCCACCTCCCCTTATTTCTACATCTTTATGCAGTTGCGGGGAACTAGATTCGATGAACCCGTAAAATGAAAAAAAAGGTCTCGGTTTATAACCGAAACCCGTAATTTTTGGTCGGGCCGACAGGATTTGAACCTGCGACACCTAGACCCCCAGTCTAGTGCGC
>OBJA01000145.1_pt1 | contig 70176 bp, 57 predicted proteins | sample 1519751 | NCBI WGS metagenome assembly OBJA01 (sample SAMEA3881238, study PRJEB22517) | soil metagenome | biome: lake sediment; feature: soda lake sediment; material: sediment, water from around vicinity | place: India | collected 2013-12-23 | depth 3 m | reverse complement strand
GACCTTTTCAGGCCCCCTCATCCGGCTTTTTTGCCACCTTCTCCCCCAGGAGAAGAGAGTCGGCGGAAGATGAGTGCTAATCAGAATTTCGATTGTTTTTTATCCCCTCTCTCTTAAGGGAGAGGGTCAGGGTGAGGGGGAGCCTGCAGTCACCTTCTCCCCCAGGGGAAGGATGTCGAGAACGCTAATCAGGTTTTTTTACGACGCCCTGCTGTCTTCTTGTGCTTCCGACGCAACTCTTTTCCAGAGTGTTCCGGCGTTACCATGGGGCTGAAATCAATCCGTCGTCGTGCCGTATCAACCCGCTCCAGCTTGACCTCCAGAGCCATGCCGACGCGGTAGGCTTGACGACTGCGCTCTCCGGTCAGGGTCAGGGTCGATGGGTCATAGTGGTAATAATCGCCGGTCAGGTTACGGACATGCACCAGCCCCTCGACCAGAATGTCATCCAACTCGACAAAAAATCCGAAGTCAGCGACGGAGGAGACAACCCCTCTGAAGGTTTCGCCAACCCGGTCCTCCATCAACTGACAGCGGCGCAGATCGGCAATATCCCGTTCAGCGTCCATGGCCCGACGTTCATGGGCTGAACACTCCGCGCCCAGGGTTTCAAGCATGGCAATACCGGGCACACTGGTTTTTGCGGCTGCCGTCAACGCCTGTTTGAGCACCCGATGCACGAGAAGATCAGGATAACGCCTGATGGGTGAGGTGAAGTGACAATATTCTTCTGCCGCCAGGCCGAAATGCCCTTCGTTATGAGGGGTATAAACCGCCTGTTGCAGGCTGCGCAACAACTGTTCGCTGATCAAGCGCCCTTCGGGCAGATCAGCAACCGTGACCAGCAATTCCTGCAGGGAGCGATGCAGATTGCTCCCCAACACCAGACCATGGCCGCAGCCGGCGGCAAGCTGCTGCAGATCTTCCAGCTTCACCTCATCCGGCTCACCATGCACCCGGTACAGAAACGGCCACTCCTGAGCGGTGAGATAGTGGGCTACCGCTTCATTGGCGGCAAGCATCAGCTCCTCAATCAGACGATGGGCAATATTGCGTTCAACCTTGACCAGCTCCAGGGGACGACCCTGGTCGTCAACACGTATCTCCACCTCGGGCAGATCGAGATTGAGGCTGCCGCGCGCATAGCGCATGCGGGTTAATATCTCGGCCAGTTCCGCCATCTGTTGTGCCGACTGATGAATCTGTTCCGGCAGCGCCCCCCTGTCACCACCCTCAAGAAAAGCGGCAACCTGGGCATAGGTCAAGCGCGCTTGACTGTTCATCACCGCTGGATAAAAACCAGCTTCGAGGGTTTTTCCTTCAGCATTGATCAGCAGCTCAGCGGTCATAACCAGACGATCGACCCCGGGGTTGAGGGAACAGATGCCGTTACTTAAGGCTTCCGGCAACATGGGGACAACAAAACCGGGGAAGTAGACACTGGTGCCGCGCTCACGGGCATTCTGATCGATGGCACTGCGCACCGGGACATAATGAGAAACATCGGCGATGCAAACCCACAAGCGATAGTGCCCCTGCGGTTGTTTCACCACCAACACCGCATCGTCAAAATCCCGGGCAGTTTCTCCGTCGATGGTGACCAAGGGGAGCTGCCGCAGATCGACGCGACCGGACAGTTCCTCTTCACCAACCTCCTCCGGAATTCCGGCAACGGCAGTCAGGGTCTCTGCCGAAAAGACCATCGGGATTTTTTTACTGCGCAGGACGCTCTTGATATCGGTATAGGGATCGCCCAAAGGTCCCAGACGTTCAACAATTTTTCCCCGAGAGGCACTCCCCCGCTGGCCGTACTCCTCAATCAGCACCTCAACCAGATCACCATCCTGACAATCAGCCACTTGTTCAACCTGCACCGGAATACCGGCGTGGCGCTCCTGGGGAATCACCAGGCCCCCCTGACGGCTTGATCGTAATACCCCGACAATATGCGCCTGAGCTCGAGTCAGAATAGCCACGATAACCCCAAAAGTACGGCGGTCATGGCTTGATCGCCGCAACTCAAGCTCAACCTTGTCACCGTCCATGGCTGAACCGACATATTGGGCAGGGATAAAGACATCTTCGCGCCCCTCTACCTGGGCAAAACCATACTCCCGGTCCGTCCTTTTGAATATCCCGACGATTTTTCGACTGTCGCTGCGCAACCGGTAGCTCCCGCGACGCTCTTCAATATGTTGTGCTGCTACCATCTGTTTCAGCACCCGGGTCAGATCTTTACGCGCCGCACCGCGCAAATCGAGATGTTCGGCAATGGTACGCCGATCGCGTTTTTTCCCATCTGCGAGCAATGTCCGGATATGTTCAGCAAGATCTTTCACATCTTAACTCCCTGGCTGGTCAGCGTTGATCAATCGACTTTTCCTTAAGGTCTGTATACCACGGATAAGGTTTCCGGCCATCCTGGATTGTTTTTCCGGCAAACTACTGTTGTTTATAAAACTTTACGATACAATAAATAGACAATTGACTTTTAAACTAATACCCCCTATGTTCTGCACAATATCTTTTAGGAATTAATCCTAGAAAGGAGCTAGTCGTGAGCGAATCTCAGGGTGCCGGGTGCACCCGCCCAACCGCAGGCGGTGCCGTTCCTGCTGAAACAACTGTCAGCACGGAACCAACGGCACCACAAACCGTTAAAAAGGAGCAGAGAATGATTCATGTTGGAGAAAAGGCACCGGATTTCGTTGCCCCCGCCTATCACCAGGGAAAGTTTGTCGATCAGATCAAGCTTTCTGACTACGCCGGCAAGTGGGTACTCTTGTGCTTCTACCCCGGTGATTTTACCTTCGTTTGAGCGACCGAAATCTCGGCAGTTGCCGGGAAATACCCAGAATTTCAAAAACTTGGAGCAGAAATCCTCTCTGTCAGCATCGACAGCATCTTTACTCATAAAATCTGGTGCGATCAGGAATTAGGCAAAATGGTCGAAGGGGGCGTCCCATTCCCCATGTTGTCCGATGCCGGTGGCGATGTCGGCAAGCTGTATGGCATCTACAACGAAAACGCCAAAGTGGAAAACCGGGGCCGCTTCATCATTGACCCGGATGGCATCATCCAGGGCTACGAGGTCCTGACCCCGCCGGTAGGCCGCAATGTCAACGAAACCCTGCGCCAACTGCAGGCATTTCAGCATGTCCGCAACAGCGGCGGCACCGAAGCGACTCCCTCCGGTTGGCGTCCCGGCAAACCCACCCTGAAGCCGGGCATCGATCTGGTCGGCAACGTCTGGAAAGAATGGAAAATTACCATGGCTGATGACTGATCCGTCAACAGCGCTTATCCTTTGACACATCTGCAGCCCTGCCTTACTTTAGAAGGCGGGGCTGTTTTTTTATCCGGAGATCACCCTGCCGGCGCTGACAATCCTCACCGTTCATTTACCGATCGCGATTGAAGTGGTATAACCTCATGCCCGCTGAACTCTTGCTGATTGTTGCCGCATTTTTCACCTCGACCCTGACCGCCATCATCGGCCTGGGCGGTGGTATCCTGCTTTTGGCACTGATGGCAATCATCCTGCCACCAGCCGCCATCATCCCTGTACACGGCGCGGTACAACTGTGCAGTAATGTCACCCGGGCCTGGTTCGGGCGCTCTGATTTACAGCGCGGCCTGTTGCTGCCATTTGCCGTGGGGGTTGTCTTAGGTGGCATCTTCGGATTGCCGGCGCTGAAATCCTTTCCGGTAACAGCAATTCCTCTGCCCCTGGGAATCTTTATTCTGCTTCTCACCTGGCTCCCAAAGAGGACTACTGCGATCAGGCTACCCGGTAAATTCTTTACCCTGGGCTTGGTCAACGGCTTTATCACTCTGTTCGTTGGTGCGACCGGCCCCTTGAATATGCCGGTTCTACTGCGCCACGGGCTCAGTGGTAACCAGGCCGTTGCCACCATGGCGGCCATGATGACAACTGTTCACCTGATAAAAATAACCATCTTCGGAGTGATCGGCTTTGCCTTCTCCTCCTACCTGCCCCTGATAGCCGCCATGGTGGTATCCGTCACCGCCGGATCCTGGTTCGGCACCAAGATCCGCCACCGCACCCCGACAAAACTGCTCCATTGGCTGATCAAAATCCTGTTGACGCTCCTTGCCATCAGGATGATCTGGATGGCTCTGTGATGTGATCTAAATTGGGTGTAATGATGGAGGGTCTAACCACCCCGTCGCTTCGCGCCACCCCTCCGGGGGAGGGGAATTAATAACTTACAGACGATAAATTTGTTTTTTTGAAAAACAGCAGCACTCGCCACAACAGTCGACAACCCGCAAACCCGAGTGAACAGCAAACGACAAATTCCCCTCCTCCGGAGGGGTGGCAGGCGCAGCCTGACGGGGTGGTCAGCCCCCACAGCATCAGCTTCTCATCTCCACATCACCTGCAATGGCCGGTCCCCAACAATGAAAACCTTCCCGCTCAGCCACACCAACCCCGGCACCAACACTCCCCAGATAATTGCCAAGACCGCAATCGACCAGGGTAATGACAAGCTGAACTCAGCCGCGCCCAGGCGCCCACCGGCCAGGTAGGCGACAGGGCCACTGACAGCACCGAGCAGAGCCGCCAGCCACAGGCGCGATTTAAGCCAGTGCAGGCTGTGATTAAAAAGGGTTGCCAGGGAAATCCAGATGCAGCCAAGCCACCAGGGGATAGGGAAGCGATCTTCAGCAAAGATGAAAAAGCCCGACATCCGTAAGCTGCCATCGACCACAATGCCGATGAGCAGCACCAGAACAACCAGCGTCAGGTCGGTCCTCGGCACCGGCGTCAGAACAAAATGTACCAGTACCGGTATCAAGGCCAACCACAGCAGATCCTCACCACCCAGTACGGCAATGAACCAGACCACCTGGTAGAGGGCAACATTCAGGAGCGGATTCATGATCTGGACAGGGGACTTAAATCCCCGGGCCGGGTCGCCGTCAACTGCACCACACTGATGGTTCTTTCGCGGAATCCGCCTTCACAATAGCTGAAATAGTAGCGCCACAAGCGCTTGAAGCGCTCATCATAACCAATTTGTTCAATATTTTTAAAATTTACTAAAAAACGATCATGCCAGTCTCTTAAGGTTCTGGCATAGTCGAGGCCAAAATCTTCCAGCCCGCGTACGACCATATCGGTATTTTCGCCGACCAGCTTCAACAAGTGTTGATTGGACAAGAGACAACCGCCGGGGAAAATATATTCCTGAATAAAATCAACGCTGCCCAGATAGCGCTTGTAGAGCTGATCCTGAAGGGTGATGGCCTGGATCAGCATCTTCCCGTCCGCTTTCAGCAAGCGCATGCATTGTTTGAAAAACTGCGGCAGGAAAGGATGTCCGACCGCTTCGATCATTTCGATACTGACCAGCTTGTCGTAAGTCCCTTCAAGATCGCGATAATCCTGTTTGAGCAGAGTGATTCGCCCTTCCAGTCCGGCAGCGGCTATGCGCCGGGTGGCCTCTTCATACTGGGCGTCAGAGATGGTCGTGGTTGTCACATGGCAACCGTAATGGCTGGCGGCATGGATGGCAAAACCGCCCCAACCGCTGCCGATCTCAATCACCCGATCGCCGGCTTGCAGATCAAGGCGACGACAGATGTGATCAAGCTTGTACACGGCGGCTTCCTCAAGGCTGCTCTCGGCACTGGGGTAGATAGCCGCCGAGTACATCATGGTGGGATCGAGAAAGCTCTGATACATCAGATTACCAAGGTCATAATGGGCAAGAATGTTCTTTTTGGAGCCGGATCGATTGTTGCTTCGCAGCAGATGTTTCACCCGTTGCCAGGGGCGGGCAAGCCATGACCAGCGCTGCTCAAGACCATCGAGCAACTTGCTGTTGCGGGCTATGACACGCACCAGGGTGGTCAGACAATCCACATCCCAGTCGCCGGCAACATAGGACTCGCCGGCACCGATGGAGCCGCCAAACACCGCTTTGGGATAAAAGGCCGGACGGTTGACCCTGATCCGGGCGTGAAGATCAGCATCATTTCCGAAGGTAACCTGCTGATCCCCTTCGATCAGGGTGAGCTGCCCATATTGCAGGTGCCGAAGCAAGCGGTGCAACAATGAACGCGACCAGGCCTGCGCCCTGGTGAATCTGATTGAATCAGCGATCATCACGCGGGAATTTGTCGTTGTGGAAATCATGACAACTCCTTTCGATACGGAAGGTAAGGAACTTTTTTCAGGTAGAGCCTGAGGGCCTGCCAGTAAATACCGGCAAGGATCGACAGGGTCATTATCGGCTTGCGCAGCAGTTGCCGCCGCACCGAAGTCAAGGTCAGCGGTTCACGTTTAAGGTTGATCAGCGCCCGAAACAGATGACCGCGCTCGTCATCAACATCAATCACAATGCGGGCTTGTTCCAAGGGCGGTTCAATCTGCCAGCAGTAATGTTGATTGACCGGGTTGAAAGGCGACACATGAAAGGCCTTGGGGTTGTCACGGCGGTTGCTCCCCGGCTCAAGCAGATGGGCATAATGATGGCGCTCATTCCACGGGGTGTTGGACACCTCGGCCAGCATATGGGTGCAATTACCATCGCCGTCATAACCAAAATAAAAATTGACCGGACTGAAATAGAGCCCGAGGGTCCTCAAGTTGAGCAAGGCGCAGACGGTGCCGGTCACCGGCATCCCGGTCAATTCCAGCATCCGCTCTTTGACCGACAGGTGCAGGGGCTCATCTGCCGAACCCAGGTAGTCGGAGCGCAAAAAACGACTCAGGGCAAAGCGTCGTACCGAAAACCAACCTCCGAGATCAGGGAGCTCGTCGATCTTTTCCAGGTCGAGAAACCACATGAAAAAGGGGTAGGAGAAGCTGTGCTGACGGGGGATAAAACGCTGATGTGCCACCCGTCCGACATAGAGGGCGGCCATCATGGCACCACCCCCAGGGCAGCGCATACGCGCAAGGCACTCTGGACGCCATCTTCATGGAAACCATTGTGCCACCAGGCCCCGCAATAATGAACCCGATCCTTTCCGGAAATCAGCCCCCACTGCTGCTGAGCATTCATTGCGTCGAGATCAAAAATTGGATGATCATACTGGTAGCGGTCGATGATCGCTTCTTCAGGGATTTCTTCATTCAGGGTCACCAGATAGGCATGTTTTTTATCCAGGCACTGAAGCCGGTTCATGTAGTAGGTAACCGTCGAACGCCCTTGTCCCGCCTGGCGCAGATGATAGTTCCAACTGGCCCGGGCCCTGGGGGTTTGCGGTAGCCGGCGCTGATCCGTATGAAGCACCACATCATTGGCAGAAAAGCGAAAAGCTCCAAGAATCCGGCGCTCATCCGCCGTTGCCTCTGGGAGCAGCCGCAAGGCCTGATCGGCGTGACAGGCCAGCACCACGTCATCGTAATAGTACCCCTGGTTGCCGGCAACAACCTTGACCGCCTCAAGTTGGCGGCTGATGGACTGAACCGCACAGCCCAGGCGAATACCATCCTTAAAGGGTGCAATCAAAGGCTCAATATAGCTGCTCGAGCCGCCCTTGATGGTGTACCACTGGGGGCGATCAACCAGATTGAGGAGGCCGTGGTTTTCAAAAAAGCGCACAAAAAACAGCAGGGGAAATTCCCGGGTCTGCTCGAGATCCGTCGACCAGATGGCCGAAATCATCGGCAGCAGGTAGTTGTCAGCAAAGAGGGTGCCGTAGCTTTGAGCCTCAAGAAACCGGCCCAGGGTCAGGGCCGGATCAGATCCCGCTGCCGCCTGCCGCACCTGGCGATTGAAACGCACGATGTCAACCAGCATGCGCCAGAAGTCAGGGTTGACGAGATTGCGCCGCTGGGCAAAAAGGCTGCTGAGGTTGTTGCCATTGTATTCAAGACCAATGGCCGGATTGGTCACGGAAAAACTCATTTCCGTCGGTTGATAATCGACCCCAAGCTCCGTCATTAAACGGATAAAGCCGGGATAGGTGCGATCATTAAAGACAATAAAACCGGTATCGATGGCACTCTGCTCTCCCTGCCAATCGACCTGAACCGTATGGGTATGACCACCAAGTCGCCGGTCCCCTTCAAACAGGGTGACCCGGTGTTTGCGACTCAGATAATGGGCGACAGTTAAACCGGCAATGCCGGAGCCGATAACAGCAATGGATTTCATGATCTGATCATCTTTCGCGCCAGAGGAAGCCACAGGGAACGGGGCAGCAACGACAACAACTTCATGGTGCCGGTGAAACGTTTGGGGAAATGGATCTCTTTTTTACCGTCGGCAATTCCTTTACGGATGGCCGCGCTGGCCTGTTCAACCGTGACCAGGCAAGGCATGGGGAAATCGTTGCGATCCGTTAGCGGCGTTTTGACGAACCCCGGCGCAACATGACTGACGCGGATCCCCTCGCCGGCCAGGCCGATCCGCAAGGTATCCAGCAGATAGGCTACCGCTGCCTTGGAGGCACCGTAGGCCTCAGCCCGTGGCAAGGGAAGATAGGCGGCTGACGAACCGATGCCGACCAGATGGGGATTGGTCCCTTGGCGCAGGAGGGGCAACACCCCTTCAATGGAGTGGGCCATGGATTCAACATTGGCTCTCATCACCCGCGCCACCAAAGCGCTGTCAAAAACCGGCAAATCGATGTATTCACAGTTTCCGGCAGACAAAATCGCCACATCGATGGGGTCCAGTCCGGCCAACCAGTCCAGGGTCGCAGCGCGGTCTTCCAGATCGACCTGACCGGTGTGAATGCCCTGTTGCTCAAGGTCAGCCAGCACCGCAGCCGAACGCCCTACGGCCCAGACCGCATGTCCAGCGGCCCGGTAATCCAGAGCCAGCTGCTTCCCTATTCCCGAGGTTGCTCCGCTAATCAGAATCCTCATGATGCAAACCTCCTTTTGATGGATCGAACCAAGGGTCCCACCAGGGGCAACTGTTCATAGAGAAGAACACCCAGGTCAAAATAATCACGGTGCTCATCGACCAACCCATCACTGCCAAAGTGCAGACAACTGATCCCCGGCACCAGGATTTCCGTGCCGCCATTCAAACGGGGATGGCGCAAACGCATCTGCCATTGGACGAAAACCTGATCTTGGCAAGCGTGCTGATCGGTGAAATCAAAAGTGATGCTGTCAACGTTGGCATAGAGTTCGGCGAAATAGCCCTGCAATACCGCCAAGCCTTCAAGGCTGTGGGCCGGATCACTAAAACGCACATCAGTGCTATAGATCTCTTCAAGAAGAGCCAGATTGTCCCGATTCAGGTGCCGGTAAATATGAAGAAAACGTTCCAGTGCCGTCATCATCCCCGCCTTTCTGCCAGCGAAGCCAGCAGTCGAGTGCGCAACCCCGCATCAAGGGGCTCCTCGGCGTGCAGCCAGATGCCGGAATACAGAACAGCAAACTCCGGGGAAATAATACTGACAAGAACCTCATTATTGAGAATCAGACTGGTGGACCGGGTAGCGGCATCGTAGCAAAGGCGGTAGCGATCACCTTTGGCAACGTCGCGATAGGCCCCGTGAAGCTGGTCGATCAGCGGCCTGAATTCAGCGAGGACAGCCTGAGAATGCTGACGCGCCAGGATCTGTTCCGCTGCGGTGATAAAATTATCCGCCGTCAGGGACACATTGTAGGTCAACTGCAGGCAAAAAGACCGCTGAGCCTCCAGCACATCAGCACGAACGGCGTTCGCCGGAGCCAGCAACCGAGCATCGTAAACACGGATAACACCCATGTAGCGCACGTTTCCCTCACCATGAACAACCAGACCATCCATGGGGTCAGCATGAGCGGACGCCATCGCTAGCAGCACAAGCAATGGCAGCAGCAGTTTTGGATTTTTCATCGACGGCCTCCAGATCTTTTGCATTGGAAAAGCTGACCTGATTTGTAATATATCCAAGAACCTTATTTTTGTCTAGGACAAATTTATAATTAACTGATTTTTGGCTTGTATCTGTCATGACCCGCTTAAGCCCCTGGAGATATTACCGATGTGTCAACATGGCACATCGGCCGGCAACTGCTATACTTCGCCTACATCAGCGTATTTAGCCACCGCTTTGACCAAGGAGGGAAAAATGAAGCGAATTGTGATCTGTGCCGATGGCACCTGGCAGTCCCCCGAGAGCAATCAGGCAACCCATGTGATGCGCCTGGCCAGAGGCATCGCGCCGGAAGACAGCAACCAGATCAAGCAGATTATTTTTTACGACTGGGGCATCGGCACGGAGGGCGATCGGATTAAAGGGGGCATAACCGGAGCGGGGATCGACAAGAACATCATGGATTGCTACCGCTTTATCGTCCACAACTACGATCATGGCGATCTATTGTATTTTTTCGGCTTCAGTCGCGGGGCTTATACTGTCCGCTCCCTGGCCGGCTTCATTCGCAACTGCGGCATTTTACGCCGCGAATTTGCCCAGCAGATTCCTGACGCCTACGAACTCTATCGTCAACGCTCGAAAGCCTCTGCCCCCTTCAACAACAAAGCCCGTCAATTTCGTCAGGATTATGCTGTCGCTGACCGCGCCGACATCACCTTTATCGGCGTCTGGAATACCGTGGGGGCCTTGGGCATTCCCGCACCATTCCTTGGCACCCTCGGCAGTGATCGCTACCTGTTTCATGATACGGAGCCGAGCAGCATCATCAAACATGCCCGTCACGCCGTTGCTATTGATGAAAACCGCCTCGATTTTGAACCCAGCCTGTGGAGTAAAAAAGAAGGAATGGATATCAAACAGGTGTGGTTCGCCGGGGTCCATACGGATATCGGGGGTGGCTACCGCGACCGCAGCCTGGGGGACTTCGCCGGACAGTGGCTCGCACGAGAAGCGCAGCAGCTGCCGGACAAACAGGGGCTGGCCTTTGAACCACACTTTGTCAACGCCTTCACACCTGACTTTCGTGGCAAGCAGCATAATGAGTTCAAGGGCTTCTATCGCATCATGCGCCGCTCAAGCATTCGCGAAGTCGAGCCGGTCATTCATCGCAGCGTCAAGGAGCGCTGGGAAGATCCCCAGACCGCCTACAAGAGCAGGGCGTTGAAAAGTCTTCTCGATCAACTTGGTCATGACTGGAGCAAGGCTCAACTGGTTGACTGAAGACTGTCATCCTGCACCAAGTTGCTAATTTTACGATTTATTTATCTTTTTTTCTCGACAATCTAGACGGGAGCGATAACATTATGCTGAAATAAACATTACAAAATTGGTCACCTTTGGTTCCCGTCGTCAACATTAAACAAACTGATTAGCACTCATCTTCCGCCGATACCCTTCTCCTGGGGGAGAAGGTGGCAAAAAAGCCGGATGAAGGGGGCTTAAAAAGGTCAAAAACTCCCCTCACCCTGGCCCTCTCCCTCAAGGGAGAGGGGATAACAAGCTATCTACGCAAGATTGGCAATAATCAGTTTAAACAAACACATTTAGCAGCTTTTCACCAAAGAGGAGCCTTGATGATGTTTGACAATGACCGCTCGTACAAATATCGGGAGGAAGCAGAAGAAAAAGTCCGGGAATTTATCCAGCGTACCGCCGGCAATGATCAGGAACATCTTGCCCACGAACTCTGCATCCATCAGGTCGAACTCGAGATGCAAAACCTCGAACTGCGCGAGACTCAGCAGCGCTTGCAGGAATCACTTGATTACATCAGTTGTCTCTACCATCAATCACCTGTCGGTTACGTGACCATTAATAACAAGGGATGCATTCTGGATTTGAATGAGTCATTGGCGACCATGATTGGTGTCAGCATACAACACGCACGAAGACACTTTCTGGCGGAGTTTTGCACCAAAGACAGCGCCGCCGCGCTACGCCATCGTCTCCCCGCCCTCTTTAACCAGCCGGAAGGAAAAATGATCAATCTGACCTTTAAAAAAGCCGGCGGGATAAACCGTGAGGTTGAACTGCAAGCACGGACGCTTCCTGATAATCAACATCTTGCCTGCACAATCATTGATCGGACCGAACGCAAAAAAGCTGAAGATGCCCTGCTGGAAAAAACAGAGGAGCTTGAAAAAACCAATGTCGCCCTGGAACAACTGGCGACCGTATTTACTCATGCACACGAGGGTGTGGTGATTACCGATCCCGAAGGAGTGATCCTCGATGTCAATCAAGCCTTCTGCCGTATTAGCGGTTATACCAGCAAAGAAATCATCGGCCAAAATCCCCGGCTGTTGAAATCAGGCATACACAGCCCGGAGTTTTATGCCGTCATGTGGCAATCATTGATCGCAAAAGGGCACTGGAGTGGCGAAATTGCCAATCGGCGTAAAGACGGCAGTATTTTTTCTGTCCTGCTGACCATCAGTTCTGTACGCGATTACGGAGGTGAGATACGTCACTTTGTCGCCCTCCACACCGACATCAGCGCCCTGAAGGATCACCAGCAACAACTGGAAAAACTGGCCCACTACGATCCCCTCACCGGGCTACCCAATCGCAAGCTATTCGACGATCGCCTGCAACAGGCCATGGCTCATTGTCATCGCAATGACCAGCATCTGGCGGTTGCCTACATCGATCTGGACGGATTCAAGTCGATTAACGATAACTTCGGTCATGCCGCCGGCGATCACCTCCTTAAGACCATTGCCGCCACCATGAAGAAGTCCCTGCGCGAAAGCGATACCATCGCCCGCTTTGGTGGTGATGAGTTCGTTGTCATCCTTGATGAGCTCGATTGCACCAAGTCAAGCACTCCCTATATCAAACGGCTGCTGGCGGCAGCAGCCCAGCCCGTTGATTACCAGGGACAGACACTGCAGGTATCGACCAGTATCGGCGTGGCCTTTTTCACCGGCACAGATACCCTGGCGGCAGATCAGCTGTTGCGCCGGGCCGACCAGTCTATGTATCGCGCCAAGCTGTCAGGCAAAAACTGTTGGCACATCTACGATGCCGGACAGGATCGCGCCCTGCGCCATCATCATGAGCATCTGACCGAGATATCCCAGGCACTGAAAAATGGCGAATTTGAGCTTTATTACCAGCCCAAGGTCAATATGCGCACAGGTGATGTTGTGGGTGTGGAAGCCCTGATTCGCTGGCACCATCCGCAGCGTGGCTTGCTGCTGCCCGCACTCTTCCTCCCCGCGATTGAGCACCATCCCCTAGGTGTCTCCCTTGGAGAATGGGTGATCGATACCGCTTTGGGCCAGGTTGCCACCTGGCAACATCAGGGGCACATTCTGCCTGTCAGCGTGAACATCACTGCCCATCACTTTCAACAGCCCGATTTTGTACCGCGCCTGGAAGCAATATTGGCCGCTCATCCTGAGGTTAAGACCAGCAGCTTGAGCTTTGAAGTTCTTGAAACCACAGAACTTTCCAATATGGAGGAAGTGGCTGAGATTATTAACAGATGCGCTGAAAAAGGCATCGACGTTGCCCTTGATGATTTTGGCACCGGTTACTCATCACTGACCTATTTACGCCGCTTGCCCGCCCAGATTTTAAAGATTGATCGCAGCTTCATCCACGATATGGCTGACAGCGCCGAAGACCAGGCCCTGCTGCAGGGGATTATCGCCCTGGCAGCGGCCTTTCGGCGCAAAATCATCGCGGAAGGAGTCGAAACTGCTGTTCAGGGAGACATGCTGCTGGATCTGGTCTGTGATCTGGCCCAGGGAACAGCAATTGCTGAGCCCATGCCCGCCAAAGAGATTCCTCTCTGGCTGACCAACTGGCAACCGATGAGCAGTTGGTACCAGCGACCACCCGCCGACATCAACAGCAAGAACTAAGTGTTGATAATATCCGTCCTGCATCATGGCAAATCAAACTGCGAAACCCGGCACCCGCGCCAGGGCAAAAAATCCTGAACGGTAAAAATTACTGGCACCATGACAGGCCATCAGCTATGATTGGAAAATTCTTTTTAAAAGTTTATCACTTCTAACACAAAGCAAACACCCCTGCTGCAGGTGACAGGAATATCGATGACCCCGAAACGTCTGGAAGCCAAAAATGACCCCCTCTACATCGTTGGCCTCGGAGCTTCGGCCGGCGGCCTCGAAGCGATTGAAAGCCTGGTACGCAATCTGCCTCCCGACTCTGGTATGGGCTTTGTCATCGTTCAGCACCTTTCTCCTGACTACAAAAGTCTGATGGTGGAAATCCTCTCGAAAAAAACCACCATGGCGGTTTACCAGGCGCAAGACGGCATGCTGGTTCAAGCCAACGCCATCTACCTCATCCCGCCGAAAATGGACATGAAAATTTATCACGGCAAACTGGTACTGAGTGAAAAAGATCCGCTGCAACGCGGCATGAACTACCCTATCGATCTGTTTTTTACCGCCCTGGCTCAAGATCAGGGGCGCAAGGCGATTGGCGTCGTCCTCTCCGGCACCGGTAGTGACGGCACCCGGGGCCTGCGCGCCATCAAGGAAGCCGCCGGCCTCACTATCGTTCAGGATCCGGAAACCGCCGGTTTCGATGGCATGCCACGGAGCGCCATCGCTGCCCGCCTCCACGATTTTGTCCTGGCACCGGAACAGATGCCGGCCCAACTGGTCAGCTACGCCAATCATCCGATCAAGACCAGCATTCAGAACCAGAATGTTCTGTTGCATAACGAAGATGCCCTCAGTCGCCTGTTTCAAATGTTGCGCGAACGTCAGGGGGTCGACTTCAGTCTTTACAAACCCTCGACCATCATCCGCCGTATCGAACGACGTATTACCATCAACCACATTGACAGCCTCGAAGAATACCTGCGCTATTGCCAACGCTATCCCTCGGAAACCGATCAATTGTTCAAGGAACTGCTCATCGGCGTCACCAGCTTCATGCGTGACCCGGAAGCCTTTCAACTCCTTAAAAAAACATACCTTCCCGCCCTGTTGCGGCAACATGAGGAAGAAGAAATTCGTATCTGGAGTGCCGGATGCTCAACCGGCGAGGAAGCTTACAGCCTTGCCATTCTTCTGAACGAAACCCTGGAACAACTCGAAATTGACAAAGAGATTAAAATCTTTGCTACGGATCTGGACAAAGATGCGATTCAACTGGCCAGTGTCGGTCTTTACCCTGAGGCGGTTATCAACGACCTGCCCAGAGATCTTTTCGAAAAATATTTCGTCATCACTGACCGCGGCTATCAGGTCAGCCGCAGTCTGCGCGAACAGATTGTTTTTGCCCAGCACAATCTGCTTAAAGACCCACCCTTTACCAAAATAGACCTGATCAGTTGCCGCAATCTGCTGATCTATTTTCAACAGATCAGTCAGCACAAGGTCCTGGATCTGTTTAATTTTTCTCTGGTACCCCAAGGTCTTTTGTTTCTTGGCAGCAGTGAAAGTGTCGGTGAAGCAGATGCTTTCTTCGAGCTGCTCGATAAAAAATGGAAGATCCTCCGCTCCCGCGGCTTAAAACGCCTGCCGGAACATCAGCACCGCCAGGCCGGACTCTTCGATCTCAGCAAAAAATCTGGAACCTATACTGGCCGTGGTGTCGTCGGCACCGGCATGCGCGATTACATCTATGATCGCCTCCTTGAACGTTTTCTCAATGTCATCGCCGACAATTACATCCCCTTTGCCATGCTGGTCAACGGCAGTAATGATCTGCTCCACGTTATTGGCGACTCGCAACGTTTTCTGCGTATCCCCCCCGGTAAAATCCAGGCCGACATCAGCCGGCTGCTGCTGCGTGAATTGTCGATACCTGTAAGTACCGGCATCCAAAAAGTTCTGCGGGAAAAAAAAGAACTCTGCTACAGCAACATCCGCCTCAATGACGGCAGCGACGTGCCCGTTCGGGTCAAAATCTGTCCGGTACCGAGCAAAGCCGGCATGGAACCACTGGTTGCTGTATTCATTGAAGACGATGTCAACACCAAGCTTGCCAATCCCGGCAACGACTACAATGTCGGCACCGCCACCGCAGAGCGCATACTTGACCTTGAACAGGAACTGCAGTTTTCCAAGGAGAGCCTGCAGGCCACGGTCGAAGAGCTGGAAACCTCCAACGAAGAATTGCAGGCGACCAACGAAGAGTTGCTGTCAAGCAACGAGGAATTACAGAGCACCAACGAGGAATTGCAGTCCGTCAATGAAGAGCTCTACACCGTCAATGCTGAATTCCAAAGTAAAATCACTGAACTGACAGAAGCCAACAACGACCTTGACAACCTTATTTCCATCATCAAAATGCCAACGATTTATCTGGACGAGAACCTTGATGTCCGGCGCATGACCCCTGAAGCCTCGCAGATCTTCCGCATCCTCGAACAGGACATCGGTCGTCCGCTGGTGGACATTGCCCACAACCTTATTGACGTCGATCTGGAAATTCTGATCAACAGTTGTCGTTTTCCGAACCACGAATGCGCCCATCGAGTACATGACAAGAGCGGCAAGGAGTATCTGCTGCGCATTATCCCTTACAAAATTGCCTCCAATGCCTATGCCGGAACGGTACTGACATTTTTCGACCTTGGCCTGCTGGTAAACAACAGTTGTTCAAAGGAGACCTGAAATGCCGGATTCGGTAGATCCTCATCTGCAACAACTGCGAACCAGAGCAGAACAGCGCCTGAGGGAACTGAATCATTCCGCAGACTTTGCAGGTGAACGCGCTGAGATTCTGCAAGAATTGCACATTTATCAGGCCGAACTGGAAATCCAGAACCAGCAGCTCCGTGAGACCCAGGAACAACTGCAAAAAGCACTGGATCGCGCCAACGCCCTCTATCATCAATCTCCCATCGGTTTTGTCACCATTGATGCACAGGGCAAAATTCAGGAGATCAACGAATCTTTCGCCATCATGCTCGGCTATGAAATCGGCCAATTACGCATGAAGTTCCTTGCCGACTTCTGTCAGCCTGAAAGTGCCGCCATTTTACGCCAACGGCTGGCGGCTTTTTTTAAAAAACCTGAAGATAAAATTCTCGATCTCGCCATGATCACTGCCGGCAACAGGCAGATAATGGTAGAGGTTGCCGGACGCCATATACCCGGCGAAAACTTTCTCGCCTGCAGTGTTGTTGATCGTACCAGGCGCAAAGAGGCGGAAGAAGAGCGCCGTGATACTGAAGCTCAATTACGGGCTATTACTGCGGCAGCGCGCAACCCGATCATCATGATCAATTCCCACGGGCTGGTGACCTATAGCAATCCAGCCTGCCAACGGGTTCTGGGCTACAATCCGCAACAACTGCTGGGTCGGAACATCCACCAATTTCTGGCCGATAAAACCAAACTTCATGACATAGAACAACAATTGCGTGATTTTCAGAAAACGGGCAGGGCCGATGTCATCGGCAGAACTGTCGAGCTTCTGGCCCGCCACCAGAGTGGAAGGCTCCTCAATATTGAACTGTCACTGTCCTCCGTATCTGTCAAAGGGGAATGGCACGCCATTGGGATAATTCAAGATATTACTCAAAGCAAAAAAAGAGAACAAGAAGCCATAATGAACGGTGATCGTCTTAAACACTGGCACCACCTCATGTCATACATCATTCACCATGATCCCAATGCCATTGCCGTTCTGGATCGCAATCTGCACTTTCTGTTCGTCAGTGACCGCTTTCTGCAGGATTATGGCGTTGCCAGAAAAAGCGTTATCGGCAAGCACCACTACGAGGTATTTCCCGGCATTCCGGAACGATGGCGCACTGTCCACCAACGCGCCCTTGCCGGGGAAATACTCAGTAATAATGAAGATATTTTCCATCGCGAAAAGGGAGAAATCGATTACACCCGCTGGCAGTGCCGTCCCTGGTATGATATTGACGGCACCATCGGCGGCATCATCCTCTATACTGAGCTCATTACTGAGCGCAAAATGATGGAGCTGGCTCTGGCGGATCGCACCAGAGAGCTGGAAGAACGCACGGCGGAGCTGGAGCGCTTCAATTATACCGTATCCCATGACCTGAAAAGCCCGCTGGTAACGATCAGAACATTCCTCGGCTTTCTTGAACAGGACATCCGCGACCAACAGCAGGATAAAATCGCGGAAGATATCGAACACATGCGTACAGCAGCCGACCGCATGGACCAGTTACTCGAAGACCTGCTAAGCCTCTCGCGCCTCGGTTGGGTTGCCGAACAGCCGGAAACTGTCTCCCTCAAAGACTTTCTGGAACACACGCTGGTCTTGCTGCAGGGGCGGATCCGCGCACACAACACTCAGGTCAGCATGGTTGATTGTGATGCCCACCTTCATATGGATCCGACACTGTTGATTGAAATATGGCAGAACCTCATTGATAACGCCCTCAAATACGGCAATAGTGATGGTTCAACTACGACAATTGAAATCGGCACTGAACCCGGACCTGAAACCATTTTCTATATTCTTGATCATGGTCCGGGTATTGCGCCGAAATACCACGATAAAATCTTCGGTCTGTTTGAAAAGCTGGATCGCAGCAGTGAAGGGAGCGGACTCGGGCTGGTCCTGGTAAAACGTATCGTTGAAAAACACGGGGGGAGCATCTGGGTTGAGTCGCCAGGTAATGGACAAGGGTGCTGTTTCAAATTTACCTTGCCGGCAGCTTGCGGTAATCAGTCAACCAGAGAGAATTGAAAACCATGACGTCACTATTCGAATGGAATCCACTACTGGATACCGGCCTTGCAGAAATAGACCAGCAACACCAGCACCTTTTTGCCCTGGTTAACTCTTTTGGTGCGGCCCTGGCAGAACAGCGTCTGAGTGAAATCGAAATGGGAGATCTTTTCAGTGAACTGGTTGACTACACCTGCTACCACTTCGAAGCTGAAGAGACGCTGATGTATCAACACAATATCGACCCCCGCTACACCCATCAGCATAAAGGCCTGCATCAGCAGTTTGTCGCCGAAGTCGGTGGTCTCTATCGACAGTTTCAGAGTGATAAGGAAGGCACCGGAAAGCATCTTTTCGATTTTCTCGTCAACTGGGTGATCTTTCACATCATGGGAACGGACGCGGCCCTGGCCAGGCAGATCAGCCAGATCGAAAAGGGCTTGAGCCCTCAGGCCGCCTATGACCTGGAGAATCACCACGCAGATCCGCAAACACTCCTTTTGTTCCGTTCTCTGCAGAACTTGTTTGAGCTGGTTTCAACCCGCAATCAGCAACTGATCGAACTGAACAACTCCCTCGAAGAGAAAGTGAAACAACGAACCCGTGAACTTGAAACGGCCAATTCTCACCTGAAAGTACTGGCAGCCACCGACTCTCTGACCGGCCTGCTTAACCGCCGACGGGCCCTGGAAGTTCTGCGCCTGCTGTGGCCGAAAAAGGAACAACCCCTGTCCTGTATCATGCTTGATGCTGATTACTTCAAAGAGATCAATGACTCTTACGGTCATGATGCCGGTGACGATGTGCTGCGGGCACTGGCGCAAGAATTGATGGAAAACGTACGCACCGATGACTATGTTTGCCGCCTTGGTGGAGATGAACTCCTGATCATCTGTCCGGCAACAGATGCCGCCGGGGCCCTGCATTTGGCACAGACCCTCCAGGAGCATATCGCTTCCTTACAAGTGCCTGCCGGTACAGGTTTCTGGCACGGTAGTGTCAGTATTGGCGTTGCCAGCCGTCAAGCGGGAATGAAAACTATTGAAGACCTGATCAAAGCAGCAGATCGCAGTGTTTATGCGGCAAAGGCTGCCGGAAAAAACTGTGTGCGCATGCTGACCTGAGCTGCGCCGGACAACCATAGAGGATGGTTATGACTATCTCTTCCCGGCAGCCCCCCCCACTGACCGCTTTTCTCATGCGGCGCATTCTTTTGTGTCTGCTGCCCCTGATCATCCTGTCCTTGTGGCTGGTGTTCGAAAGCACCCACTCGTTACGCGTGCAACAAACCCGGGAAGCCCAACATCTGGCAAAAAGTCTGATGGCCGAAGTGGACCTGTTTCTGGATGCCCGCATTCGCGGGCTACAAATACTGGCAGAATCCTCCCTGGTGGACGACCCGGCCCAGTGGCCGCATCTTCATCGCCAGGCGCAAGGGTTTTTCAGTGGTTTCGACAGTCACGTTACCTTGCTTGAACTTGACGACTCTGTAAGTGTACGCCTTCATTCGCGCCTTCCCTACGGCAGTCCCATGCCGCAACCACCCCGGGCGGTAGTTCAAACAGCACGCCAGACGATAGCCAGCGGCACCCCTGTTGTCAGTGATGTCTTCATCGGTGCCCTGACCGGCGATACCACAATCATTATTGCGGTGCCGGTCACCACCCACGACCCACCCTCTTTAGTATTTATTGCCCGAATTCCGACTGAACATTATGGACGTTATTTAAACAACGATCTGCTGCCGAAAGGCTGGAGTCTCCATCTCCATGACAATCAGGGGCAAGTTATATCCTGTTCCTCCCCGGAGCCCTGCACTTCCAAAGCAGACAGTTCAACATCCAGGAGTTTTCTGATTTCTTCCGGGGTTTCCGGCTGGTCGGTTGTTCTCCAGATATCCCACCGAGCCTGGCATGCCCCCTTGCTGTCGTCTGCAGCAATTCTGATGATCGGGACCCTGCTCTCAGCCTTTATCGGTCTGTTTATCGGCCATCGCACCAGTCATCAACTCGGGGGACAGATCACTGCCTTGATGCAAATTGAAAAACCTGAATATCCTCTTGGCATTGTCGAATTTCAGTCCGCCCGACTTCTTCTTGATGACACCCTTACCGCTATGCGTCAGCAGATGGAAGAGACCAACAAGTCCCGGCTTGAGGCCGAAAAAGCCCTGACCGCACTGGAGCAACACCACGCCGCACTGGAACAGCTCAACTACACCATCTCCCACGACCTTCGCACCCCCCTAGTGACGATCGAAACCTTCCTCGGTTTTCTTGAGCAGGATATCATCGCCGGCGACCAACATCTGGTTGCCAACGACATGGAACATGTCCGTACAGCAGCCAGATGTATGAACAGTTTACTCAATGACCTGGGCAGGCTGCTGCAGACAAAAAACAACGAACAAACGACCATGACGACATTCGAGCGCTTGACTGACGAACTTACCCAACTGGTTGCCGGTCCCTGTAAAATCCGGGGCACGGAACTGATCATTGTCCCTTGCGACCTTGACCTTCGCGCCAGCCAAAGTCATCTGATCCAGATCTGGCAGAATTTGATAGAGAATGCTGTCAAGTACATGGGGCAACAGACCCGACCGGTCATTGAAATAGGAGTATCAAAACAGGCCGATGACCCGATTTTTTACGTCCGCGACAATGGCATGGGCATTGATCCACGGGATCAGCAACGGATTTTTGGTCTCTTCGATCAGGTCGATCCCAACAATCCCGGCAGTGGTCTGGGGCTGACCCTGGTTAAACGTATTGTCGAGTTTTACAGCGGTCGGATCTGGGTCGAATCAGCCGGGATGGGTCAGGGCAGTTGTTTTTATTTTACCCTGCCGGGAGCGATGGAAAAGGGCCGTTTCCAAACAGAACCTACTTAATTTCAAGGAATTTTTTCTCATGCTGTCATTCAACGATTTCACTGATCGGGCCATGGGACTACCAACCGTACCCCTTGAAGCCGCCACCTGCTACCAAAATCAGCTTTTCGAAATGACCGCCTGTGTCGACGAGATCATGAGCAACACCACCAACATCATGGACATGATCGGCGGCAACCCGTTGCAGATGATGTTCGACAACCACCGCCACCACGGTGCCTTTATGGCCACCGTCTTTACCCTCGGCAACTATCAACTGCTGGCACAGACGCTGCCCTGGGTCTATCGCGCCTATAATAACCACAGGTTCTCATACGACTATTTTCCCCTGGAGCTACGCAACTGGATTGGTGCAATTGAGAAATTCATGCCCGCCCTTCATCAGGCCGAAATCAGATCAATCTATCAATGGATGATTGGACAGCACGATGACATTATTACCCTCTCCCTGCAGAACCTTCCCCCTTTGCCCGAGGTTGAGGATACCTGGCTCGAATGTAAAAACGAGTTCAGGGTTGCTGCCCTGCGCGGAGACCATCATCAGTGCCTGAAAATGGCAAAGAACAGTGTCAACAGCCCTGAAGATATCATCGTTTTTTACCTGCAGGTACTACAACCGGTTCTCTATGAGGTTGGTATTCTTTGGGAACAGAACAAGATCTCCGTTGCCCAGGAACATCTGGTATCGGCGATAGTGACCCGGGTCATGGCAACTGTCAACCTGGTGATGGTCGAACCCGTAAAGTATCATGGGCGGGCCGTCGTCGCAGCCTGCGCCGGAGAATACCACGAAATCGGTGCCATGATGATTGCCGATATTCTTGAAATGGATAAATGGGACGTACGCTATCTGGGCTCCAATGTTCCTGCGAACGATCTTGTGGATCATCTGCGAGAGTTCAAACCGGAGGTTCTGGCGCTTTCAGTAACCATGGCTTTTAACCTCCATAAGGTCCTTGAAATGGTCAGACAAATTCGACAGGACCCCGATCTTGCGTCTGTCAAGGTTGTGGTTGGCGGCAGGGCTTTCAGCGACCATAATGATTTGTGGAAACAGGTCGGAGCCGATGCTTGCGCCGCAGATATTGCGGAAGCACACCTGTTGCTACGAAACTACCGGAGCACGGCATGATCGACCTTACAATTCTGACTGAAAATATCAAATTTATTTCCACCAGACTTGACAGTTCCAGCCAGATTGCTCTGGTCACCTTGACTTCCGACTCACATATAGTCGACTACAACACCGGTTTCACGAAACTCATTGAACGGGATAAGAATCTAAAAGGCATTGATTTTAAAAGTCTGCTGTTGCCGGAAAGCCGGCCAGTTTTTGACAAAAAGTTCACAACGAAATCGCCATTTCAGCTCAACTTCGCTCTTGCCGACAACAATTCTGTCGCCCTGCAATGCGCTTTTCACCCGACCCAACATGGCTACCTGTTATTCGGTGAACAGGCGAACCTCGCCGATTCCGAAATTATGCGGACAATGAGTATGTTGAACAATGAACTGGCAGGACTTACCCGTGAACTTAATCGGAAAAATCGCACCCTGACGAATACACAGCACCAACTGCATAAAAAAAATAAGGAGATTGAAGAATTCGCTGCGATTATTGCTCACGACTTCAGCGCCCCTCTGATTACCATCACCTCATTCTGCAGACAAATTGAGCAAAATCTGGACTGCGGTAATACTGCGGAAATAACACCGGATCTGTCTTATATCAGCAGCGCTGCTGAAAAATTGATGCAATTACTTGACGGTCTGGAAAAAATTACCCTGGTCGACAGTATCAGCGATTCGACGGAAAAGATCCTCTTCGCTGACTTGATCAATACCTGTCTGGCCACTCTGGCCGGCCCTTTGCGTTTACATGGAATCAGAACAACCCTGGAGGCTCCCCCTCTGGAACTCACGGGAGACCCCCTGCAGTTGGGGCAAGTCTGGCAAAACCTGATCGAAAATGCGATTAAATACATGGGGAATCAACCACAACCCCAGGTTGAAATCGGCGTTGAATACAAAGGGGTGACGCCGGTGTTTTATGTTCGTGACAACGGCATCGGTATCGAACCTGAACAGACAGAACGTGTGTTTCAACTTTTCACCCAGCTCAACAGAAACGATCCGGGCAGCGGTATGGGGCTGGCATTGGTGAAAAAGATAGTTGAGCGCTATCGAGGTGAGATTCGTATCGAATCCGCCGGAGCAGGGCAGGGAAGTCGCTTTGAGTTCACCCTGCCGGACGCGATAACGCAACAGGAGGCCCAATAATGCACGCTGACACAAAAACCCGAGTACTGATTGTTGAAGACGACCCTCATCATACAGAAATGATCCGGCGTCATCTGGAGCGTGGCAACAATGTATGTACTCAATCTGTATCTGACCTTGCGTCCTGCCTGGAAGCCATTGCTGCGACACCACCCGACATCATCTTGATCGATCTTCATCTTCCAGATGGTGGCGCTCTGGATCTGTTGTCCACAGTTTCCGGAAAGATACCGGTCATTACCCTGACCTCGCGCGGCAGTGAAGAACAAGCCGTCGAGGTGCTAAAGGCCGGAGCTGTTGACTACCTCACCAAATCCGCCGATACCTTTTCCGCTATGTATCGGATTGTCAAAAGAGCTCTGCGAGAATGGCATTTACGATGTGAAAAAGAACATGCCTTTGCCGCGCTACGTACCAGTGAGTTACGTTTTCGAACCTTGCTTCAGGAAATCAAATCGGTTGCTATCCAGGGGTATCATCCCGACGGCACGATTATTTTCTGGAACAAGTCCTCCGAAGACCTTTATGGATATACAGCCGATGAAGCGTTGGGACACAATCTGGTCGATCTGATCATCCCCCCTGGGCAGCGACAACTGATCCACGGACAGATTCAGGAAATGATCCATTCAGAGATATCCACCGGGGTGCAGGAGCTGGTAGCCTGCCGTAAAGACGGCTCAGCGGTAACAGTCTATTCCAGTAGCCTGGTAATAAAAGACGAGCATCGACCGGTGGAAGTATATTGCTTTGATGTCGATATCAGCGCGCGCAAACAGATGGAAGATCAAATGCGCCAGCAAACTTCCATGATTGAAGCGATGCTGCAAAACACTGCAACACCTATTTTTGTTATCGATCCACAGCACCGAGTTATAACCTGGAACAAGGCCTGCGAAAAACTGACCGGCATCAAGGCACAGGAGGTTGTCGGAACCAACCGCCACTGGAGTGGCTTCTATTCCCAAGAGCGCCCCTGCCTTGTCGATATCGTTCTGGATGGATCCCCCCCTGATCTCCTCACGGAACTCTATCCGCAGCATTCACAATCCGAGCTGCTGCAGGAAGGAATACAGGCTGAAGCCTGGCTGACCGGTGTGGATGGTACCCCCATCTATCTGATTTTCAATGCCGCCGTCGTAAAAGATGGTGATGGCACAGTCGTAGCTGCCATCGAGACCCTGCAGGATATCACTCCACGCAAAAAGATCGAGGATGCCCTTCGCGCCAGTAAGAATGACCTTCTACGCCAGCATGAGAAACTTGACGAGCTTTTTAAGCAAGTCGAACACACCAAACAGGAATGGGAAGCAACCCTCGACTGCATGAGCGACATTGTCATTCTGGTCGATAAAAATGGTAAAATCCTGCGCTCCAATCGTGCTCTGGCGGAACTTGTCAACCTCCCCTTTTCTGAAAGCCTTGGGCAGACCTGGCACGAACTATTGGGCCTGCCCCCCGGACCACTGGAGATTTCCCGGAAGCACTTCCATGAGTTTTATCATCAGGCCAGCGAGCGCTGGTTTTCCATCAGCATCTACCCCTTTGCAAAGTGGGGACTGACCAGCACCGCCGGTCAGGTTGTCACCATGAATGATCGTACTGCGATCAAAAAGATGACAGCCGAACTGGAACAGGCCAACCGCGAATTGAAGCAGGCCCATGTTCAGCAACTGCAATCAGAAAAAATGGCCTCCATTGGTCAGTTGGCTGCCGGCGTCGCTCATGAAATCAACAACCCTATCGGTTTTGTCTCCAGCAATCTGGGAACCCTGGAAAAATACGTTGCCAAACTTCATGAGTTCATCTCCTTCCTGAACGAAGAGTTGATGGAGCATCTGAATCCCGATCAACAAGAACAGGTTGCGGCTCGACGTAAACAGCTTAAAATTGATATGGTTCTGGAAGATATCGACGATTTGCTGGCTGAATCCCGCGACGGGACCGAGCGCGTCGGAAAAATCGTGCGCGACCTCAAAGGCTTTTCCCGGGTGGATGAAGCGGAACATAAGATGGCAAATGTCAAAGAATGCCTTGAAAGCGCCATTAATATCGCCTGGAACGAAATCAAATACAAGGCGACCCTTGAACGCGACTATAGTGATCTTCCTGACATCCCCTGTTATCCTGGCCAGCTGAACCAGATCTTCGTTAATCTGCTGGTTAACGCTGCCCAGGCAATCGAATCCCAGGGAACCATTGGTGTCAAGACCTGGTCAACCGATGATCAGGTGTTCGTGCAAATTCGCGATAGTGGTTGCGGCATTTCTGAAGAACACTGTACACGGATTTTTGATCCATTTTTTACCACCAAGGATGTCGGCAAAGGCACGGGCCTGGGATTGAGCATTACTTATGATATTATAAAAAAACATCAGGGAGAGATCAGTGTCGACAGCCAGGTGGGAAAAGGAACCTGCTTCACAATCAGGCTGCCGATATCACCCGGCGAAGATAAAGGCTAACCGGTTTATAGCTGGACTCCCACCCCGGATTGCTGAGAGAATAACAACTGAAGTACCTAACTGAAAAAAACAAGTGGAGACAGAACAACAGCCATCCTTGAGCCGCTTGCAGGGGGAGTCATGCCGACATCAAATAAAAACACCAAGGTTGACCTTGACAACATTCAACCAATGCCGCGCGTCGCTGCCGAGATTATGCTTCAACTGCAATCTCCCCAGTCATCTGCCGAACGACTTGCCGATATTATTGCCTCTGACCCCGCCGTTGCAGCGCGGGTATTACGCATTGCCAACTCTTCCTTCTACAGCATGTCCCGGCAGGTGACCAACCTCTCCATGGCGATTGTTGTTCTGGGGGAACGGACCTTGAAGAACCTGGTGTTGGCGGCAAGCTTACGCGGAATCAATCGAGAGTTCGGACCCAAAGAAAAAATGCTCTGGGAAGATTCCATGGTCTGTGCCCTGGCCTCACGCTTTCTGGCCCGAGCTCTGGCGGTAGGAAATCCGGAAGATGTTTTTGTTGCCGGTTTGTTTCGCCATATCGGCCTGATTATCATGAATAATCAATCTGATCTGGATACGGACTACATCATTCAATCATTGCGCCGCGGCACCAACTTTGCGGAACATGAACGAACAACATTTGGTGCCACACACGGTGAGATTGGGGCGGCGGTTTTGGAACACTGGAATCTGTCAGAACATCTCTGCTACGTTGCCCGCCACCACGCCGATCCCCATCTCGATCCTTCTGTTGATACGACACTGGTCAATATGACGGCCATAGTCAATATGGCCGGCTACATTCCTAAACATTTCGGTCTGTTCGGCACCCCCCTGCAGGTCGACTTTTCATCTTTACCCGGAGCAAAACTGCTGTCCCTGGAAGGTGACGGATTGAAGTCCCTGGTTGAAGAATTTCGGATAATATTTCAGAAAAACCGCCAACAGTTCCTGGCCTGAGCCAAGGAGTGTCGATGTCAGAACAAATCAAAATTCTCTGTGTTGATGACGAAAGAAACGTCCTCAAAGCTTTACGCCGGACCTTCATGGAGATGGAGAGTTACGAAATACATCTCGCTGAATCCGGTGCTGAAGGCTTGGCCGTTCTTGACAGCGTCGACAACATCTGCCTGGTCATTTCCGATTATCGCATGCCGGGCATGACCGGGGTGGAGTTTCTGCGTCAGGTCAATGAACGCTGGCCCGACACGGTTCGAATCGTTCTTTCCGGCTACGCTGATACGGCAGTTGTTGTAGAAGCCATCAACCTCGGCCATATCTACAAGTTCATTCCCAAACCCTGGGACGACAATGAACTCTTGATGACGATCAAAGCCGCACTGGATTATCAGGCCCTGCGCTATGAAAACAATGCCCTCAACATCAGCCTGCAGGAAAAAAATGCTGAACTGGAGCGGAATAATCTTGAACTTAAAGAGCTCAATAATCAGTTGGAAACCATGGTCGCTGAACGAACTGAGGCCCTCGAGCTGCGTAATCGGGTATTACAGACCTCCCAGTCGATTCTTGATGCCCTGCCCCTGGCCGTCTTTGGCATCGATTGTGAGGACATTATTGTCCACGCCAATGACTTTGCCTGCTCCCTGTTTGAACAGGATCAAGACACGGGCTTGCTCGGTTCCCGGCGCCGGGAAGCTTTACCGCCGCAGCTTAATACCCTGGTTGATGATCTACTGGCCGCAAAGGCTCAGGAACCGGCAGGGGTGTCCATTAGCGGAGTAAATTATCACTGTCGACTCCGTCACCTTGATGACCTTGCCAGAGGAATTGTCCTGACCCTGGTCCCGGTGCCGGCAACAACCGCAACCGGTAGCACGGGGGGATGACGTGACAGAGCGTATCTCCACGCCTGCAGCCGCAGTCAAGATCCTGCTGGTCGATGACGAACCCAATATTACCAAAGCCCTCAAGCGCCTGCTGATACAGGTTGATGAGTATGAGGTTCTGGTCGCCTCTTCCGGGGCTGATGCCATCACATTGCTCAAGGACCACCCCGATGTCGGCGTGATCATTTCCGATCAGCGCATGCCGCTAATGACCGGAGTGGAATTCCTGGCTCAGGCCCGAGAGCTTACTCCCAACGCTGTAAGAATTTTATTGACCGGCTACGCCGACATCGAGGCCTCTATCAACGCCATCAACAAGGGAGGAGTTTTTCGTTATCTGACTAAACCCTGGAACGACGATTATCTGCTCCAGGTTGTGGGCGAGGCGGCTCACAACTTCTGGCTGGTGGCCGAGAACGAACGGCTTAACAAACTGGTCGCGAAGCAAAACGCCGAACTCCAGGAATGGAATGCCCGTCTGAAACAACGGGTTCTGGATCAGACAGCCCAGATTCGCGCCAAAAGTGATGCCCTGGCAGAATCAAATCAATTGCTGCGGCATAGCTTTCGGGAAACTATCGAAGCCCTCTCCGGCCTGGTCGAAATCCGCGATCGGCGCACCTCGGGACATAGCCGCAATGTTGCCAAACTGGTTACCGCCATGGCTGCCGAACTGCAACTTGATGATAAAGAAACAGAAAAAATCCGCTCAGCGGCCCTGCTGCATGACATCGGAAAAATCGGCCTGCCCGAACATCTGCTTGGCATACCGCCGGTCCAGATGAACGACAAAGATCTCAACGAATACTATTTGCACCCGATCAGGGGCCAGGCCGCTATCGACATGGTCCCGGCTTTACGTGATGTCGGTGAAATCATTCGACATCACCACGAACATATGGATGGCAGCGGCTTTCCGGACGGACTGCGTGGCAGCAGAATACCTTTCGGAGCTCGCATTGTTTGCATAGCGAACACCTTTGAGCGCGCCCTGCTGCATTACCCGGAACGAACCGCCCTTGATTCCGCCCTGCTGGATATCTCCCCTTTGTGGGGGAAAATTCTTGATCCCAAGCTGCAAACCACACTTGAAACCGTTGCGCCAACCGTATTTCGCCATCTCGACATGTCTGCCGAAGTCATGCAGCTCCATGTGAAGCCCAGAGACTTGAAACCAGGGATGCAGTTGCTGCGGGATCTGTACAGCGGCACGGGGATCATGCTGTTAAACAAAGGAACTGTTTTCGATGAAACAGCCATCGCATTAGTCAAGCGCCGTTTCCAGATTGACCCTTTTGATCATGACATTCCCGTACTGATTCAACCTAAAGGGGGGTAATTTCATATGTTCTCAGCCTGTCCGATGGATTCGCCAACGCTTTCTTTGTTGTTTTCATCATGAAATCGATCGATATTCTCATCGTCGAAGACGACAACGCCCACATCAGACTCATTGAGCATTCGCTGACCATGGTGGACGACCAGTTCCGGCTACGGGTGGCAACGGATCTTTGCTCCTGCAGGAAGGCCCTGGCCCAACAACTCCCCGACATCCTGCTGCTTGATCTCAATCTTCCCGATGGCAACGCCCTCGACCTGCTCAGAGAGCTGGATCCCGATCCGCCCTTTCCAACGCTGATCATGACCGCTGGCGGCAGCGAATCCCTCGCGGTCGAAGCCCTCAAATCCGGGGCCCTTGACTATGTCATCAAGTCGCCGGACACCTTTGCCGAGCTAGGCCGCATTATCACTCGCGCCCTGCGTGAGCGACGAACCCGGGATCAGCACCGTTTAGCGGTAGAGGCTCTGCGCTTAAGTGAGGAAAAATACCGTCTGCTGTTTCAGGAGTTCGACGGCCTCCTCAATGCCGTCTCCGACATCCTGCTGCTCCTCGACCCACAGAATCATATTCTCTGGAGCAATCATGCGGCAGCAACCAACCTGGGCATGCAACCTGAACAGATGGTCGGATTACCCTGTTATAGCCTTTTCAAAAAGCGCGACAAACAGTGTCATGGCTGCATTGTCACCCAGACCATCAGATCCGGACAGACCCAAAACATTACTGAACGCCTTGATAATGGTGAAACCTGGGACAACCGCACCTTTCCCCTGTTCGACGGCAAAGGTCAAGTCATCAAGGTCATCCTGATGAAACGCAACATCACGGAGCAAAAACGCCTTCAGGATGAGGCCGCCCGTGCCTCACGCCTGGCAGTCCTGGGCGAACTCTCGGCTGGAATTGCCCACGAGATCAATAATCCCAACGCCCTGATCCGCTACAACAGCGACATGCTGCATGAATTTTTGAATGATCTGCTGCCCTATCTGAAAAAATCGCTGCCGGATCCAGGTGACCTCACATTTGGGGGTCTGACCTGTCCTGAACTGATCGATGAAATTCCGCAGATGGTAAACACCATTCAGGATGCATCGGGACGGATCAAACACATTGTCGATGATCTGCGTGATTTTGCCCGCAAAGACCTGTTTAACGAAGAGGCCTTTATCGACCTGAACAAGGTTGTAGAGGCCTCTGTGCGTCTGGCCACCAATGTTGTTGCCCGATCCACCGATCATTTTGTTGTTGAACTGGCGGAGGACCTGCCACCCTTAAGCGGGGTGCAGGGACGTCTGGAGCAGGTGATCATCAATCTGCTGATCAATTCGTGTCAGGCCCTGACCAATCGCGATCAAAAGATCACCGTATCAACCCACTGCTCAGACAACCGTGAGCAGCTCTTTCTGTCTGTAACTGACGAAGGACGCGGGATTCCTGCCGACATTCTCGACCGCATTTTTGAGCCCTTTGTCACCACCAGACGTCAGGAAGGAGGCACAGGTCTGGGTCTGTCGGTTTCAGCCCGGATTGTCAAGGAACATCGTGGCACCCTCAACTTCACCTCAACTCCGGGGAAAGGAACCACCGCCACCCTGATGCTCCCGGCGGTAAAGGAGTCTCTTTCATGACAGTTAACCAACCCTACCCCGAAATACCGATTCTCATGGTCGATGACGAACCGGCATGGCTGCACAGCATGGCTCTGTCTCTTAAGGTCTCCGCCGGCATCAATCATGTTATCCGCTGCAGTGACAGCCGCAAGGTTATTGATTTGTTACAACAAAATGCCTACAGCCTGGTTCTGCTCGACCTGAATATGCCCTACATTGATGGCGAACGATTGCTGGCACAGATCAAAGAACAGTTCCCCGACCTGCCGACAATTATTATCAGCGGCATGAATCAGATCGAAACAGCAATCCGCTGCGTCAAAGCCGGCGCTGAGGATTTTTATATCAAGACTGACGAACGCGAACGTGTGGTCTCCGGTATTCTTCGCACCCTGAAGCAAAGCGAGTTACGCCGTCAGAACCGGGAACTGGCTGATCAACTGTTACAACGCAAAGAAAACGAACACCCTGCCTTTGCCCCCATTCATACCTGCAGCCCGAAAATGCGCGGTATCTTCTCCTATATCAGGGCCATTGCGCGGGGCTATGAACCGGTTCTGATCACCGGTGAAAGTGGTGTCGGCAAAGAGTTGATCGCCCGCGCCCTGTATCAGATCCGCTGTGCCGACCAGCCCTGGATCGCTGTCAACGTTGCCGGACTTGACGATCTGGTGTTCAGCGACACCCTCTTTGGCCACGTCAAAGGGGCCTTCACCGGTGCCGACCAGCCCCGTAAGGGAATGATTGAAGAAGCCGGTGACGGCGTACTTTTTCTCGATGAAATCGGCGATCTGGCTCCGACCTCCCAGGTCAAACTGCTGCGCCTGCTGCAGGAGGGGGAATTCTATCCGCTGGGAAGCGACAAACCGCGCCGGGTGCGCGCCCGCTTTCTTTTTGCTACCAACCAGAATCTGACCGACACGGTTGAACAGGGAACTTTCCGTAAAGACCTCTACTATCGCCTCTGTGCCCACCACATCGAGGTTCCCCCCTTGCGCGAACGAATGGAAGACATCCCCCTGTTGCTTGATGTGCTGACGGCAGAGGCAGCCCTGAGTTTTTCCTGCAACAAACCACAGATCCCCCCTGAGCTCGTCGACCTGCTGAAAAAATACCATTTTCCCGGCAATGTGCGGGAACTCAGAGCCCTGGTATTTGATGCCGTCAGCCTGCACCAGGGAAAAGCACTATCATTACAGCGATTTAAAGACGTTGTTGCGGTGAATACTCCTGCACTTGACGTTGCTGACACCTCCCCTCATGCTTCCATTGTTTTCGGTCCGGAATTACCAACCATCAAGCAGATCACGCAGCAACTCATCGATGAAGCACTGCACCGAACAGGAGGACATCAGTCCCAGGCAGCAACACTCTTGGGAATCAGCCCACAAGCCCTGAGTAAACGCCTGAAAACCCCTTGACACAAAACATAGTCCGACAAAGCCGATATCGAGTCACAATCTACTCAGTTTGATCTTTTTTAAACTTAAAGAGTGTCCCATATACAACGACACGCCATTGCTTTCAACAGATCCAGCACAAAAACAACAGCCGCAGACAGACAACAGGAGCCCGCCAGCTGCCCACAGGCGGCAGCCCCGCCAAGCCCAGCCGTCTTGTTTGTATATTTTTTGTGCACTGGGCATGCATTTTGCTTCGTTTCAATGCTCTGCTTGCAACTATTCTTTCTTCTATTGAAGACTGCTCTATTGTTTTGAGCGATATTTGCCTGTTTTTTCATCATTTCATACAAGGAGGTACGATCATGATGGTACAACTCGACGAAAAAATTGAGCCGATTTATCAAGAAGTCCTGGCCCGCAACCCCGGCGAAGTTGAATTTCACCAGGCCGTCCGTGAGGTTCTCGAATCCCTCGGTCCGGTTCTGGTAAAAAATCCGGGATTCGCTCACCACAAGATCATCGAGCGCATCTGCGAACCGGAGCGCCAGATTATTTTTCGCGTACCCTGGATGGACACCAACGGCAGAGTCCAGATTAATCGCGGTTTTCGCGTTCAGTTCAATAGCGCCCTCGGCCCCTACAAGGGCGGCCTGCGCTTCCATCCTTCGGTTTACCTTGGCATCATCAAGTTTCTCGGTTTCGAACAGATCTTCAAAAACGCCTTGACCGGCCTGCCTATCGGCGGCGGCAAAGGCGGATCCGACTTTGACCCCAAAGGCAAGACCGATGGCGAAATCATGCGTTTTTGCCAAAGCTTCATGACGGAACTGCAGCGTCACGTAGGTGAGCACACCGATATTCCTGCCGGCGACATTGGCGTCGGTGGCCGCGAGATCGGCTACATGTTCGGCCAGTACAAGCGTCTCAACAATCGCTGGGAAGCCGGCGTCCTTACCGGCAAAGGGCTCAACTGGGGCGGCTCCCTGGTACGCACGGAAGCCACCGGCTACGGTACGGTTTTCTTTGTTGATGAAATGCTCAAGGCCCGCAAGGACAGCTTTGACGGCAAAGCCTGTGTCGTCTCCGGTAGCGGCAACGTCGCTATCTACGCCATCGAGAAAGTTCATCAACTTGGCGGCAAAGTGATCGCCTGCTCCGACTCCAACGGCTACATTGTTGATGAAAACGGGATTGATCTGGAACTGGTGCAGCAACTTAAAGAGATCGAGCGCCGCCGCATCAAGGACTACACCAACTACCACAAGCACGCACGCTTCATTGAAAAAGGCAGCATCTGGGACATCCCCTGCCAGGTCGCCCTGCCCTGTGCTACGGAAAACGAACTCAACGGCAAGGATGCCAGGACCCTGGTCAAAAATGGCTGCATCGCCGTTGGTGAAGGGGCCAACATGCCAACCACACCGGAAGGGATCAAGGTTTTTCAGGATGCCGGCATCGCTTACGGACCCGGCAAAGCCGCCAATGCCGGGGGCGTTGCTACCAGCGCCCTGGAAATGCAGCAGAACGCCTGCCGCGACTCCTGGTCATTTGAATACACCGAGGAACGCCTCCAGGAGATCATGAAAAATATCCATCAGGATTGCTTCGAAACCGCCGAAGAGTATGGCGCGCCGGGCAACTACGTGGTGGGAGCAAACATCGCCGGATTCACAAAAGTGGCCAGAGCCATGCTGGCCATGGGACTGGTTTAGCGGCCAGAATATAGAAGATAGAATTCAGAATACAGAAAGAATGCAGCTAAAAAGCCCGGCCTTGCAGCCGGGCTTTTTGTCTATCAACCTACTACCCACTACCCACTACCTACCACCCACTACCTACTACCTACCCAACCTACTCCTGCGGTCCCTCAAAGCACACCAATTCCTGTGATACCACGTCAGCCATCAGACACACTCCGGCTTCCGGCACCCGACAAACCTTGACCACCGACTTGTAATGACCGCAGGAGGGAATCAGCCCATCCAGGGCGTTGGGACGATCCTGCAACCAGGCGAGATTGAGGGTACATCCCTTGTTTTCAGGGAACAGGGCCAGATAGAAAATATTGGCCTCAACCAGATCCTGGAAAAAGTGCGAGCCGAAAGAAAGCTCCGGCATCAACCCGCCGGAGGGGAAGGCCACCTCCACCAGCGCCGTCAGGTTGCTGATTTCAGCAAAAGATACCGGCACACCAAGGGACGGGGTGCTGGTCCCCCAGCGACCAGGACCAATGAGCATGGTCCGCCCCTGTTCACGATTGGCAATGCGACGGTTAAGCCGCCCGATCAGCCGGGCCACTTCGTATTTCTCCGTCAGCGGCAAGCGCAGATACTCCGACGGCTCGACCCAGACAATCCAGTCGAGGGAGTGGGAGACGTTTCCGCCCATGAAATTGCCTGTTGAGCGAAACAGCAGCTTGCCGTCAGCAATGTCCGTCGGCATCGCCAGGGCCGACTCAGAACCACTGGTTTGCAACGGACGACATTGAACCACATCGATCTTAACGGTTCGGTCAGCGGTAAAATTGGCGGTGAATTCGACATCAACCGGATAACCATAGGCTTTTTCGATTGTTTTTAGCAGCCGCCGCATCAATGGAGCAAAATCGCTCTGTTCAAGAAAATCGTCAAAGGTCAACATCCAGACATTGGAGACCTTGCGACCGCGCTCCTGCAACAGCTTGATGGTTTCTTCGTCACGAACGGCGTATGTTTCCCAGGGTATGCCCAGATCTTCCTGAGCCAGATTATACAGGGACACGGTCTGGAGACAGTTTTCATTGATGTTCAGCAGATCGATGTCACGCTGGGAAAACTTGCGAACATCCTCAAAACCCTTGTGCTGACGCCGAGCCGGTGCGTCCAGAGCCACGACCCGCGGGTAGTCGATCTCGGAGCGATCAACCGCCCGCGTTCCCATCCCCAGAACCAACCGCAACATACCGGCCTGGGGATCCATCTCCTTGTCCCAGACAAAGGTGTTATAGGAAACACCGACGCCGGCCAGCTCCGGCAGATAATAGTGTTTGCGATAAGAACCGGACACCCGCTGAATAAGCAGGGCCATCTGTTCGTCTTTTTTGTCCAGGCCGCGTTGCAACCGGTAGGTCAGGGCATCCTCACTCATGGCGCTGGCAAACACCTTGCGGATGGCATCTTCAAGCTGCTCCAGTCGTTCCTCCGGACTCCCCTGGTTGACGCAGAAAAAACTGTCATACTTGCCGGCAAAGGCATTACCAAAACCATCCTCCAGCAAGGAGCTGGAACGGATAATAATCGGATACTGGCCATAATATTCGAGCATCTGCTGAAATTCTTCACGAATTTGAGCCGGGAAGGCACCGCTGAGCATTTTTTCCCGCAGCTCGGTAGCGGCACTGAAGTACCCTTCATCGGACTTTTGACGCATGAACAGATGCCAGAGGCCGTTATGGACGATATAGGAATAGTACACATTGGAACCAACATAGAACGAGTCGTGTTTTTCCAGATGGTAGTCCCAGTCAAAGCTTTCATCCCGGCGCAAAATACTGTGGGCCAGCAGCATACCGACCGCCTTACCACCGATAAACCCGGTGCCGATAATCCGCGACTTGATTTCCAGCAGTTCGGGCAGGGTGAAATATTCCCGTGCCAGAGCGAGCATGCGCTCCTCGCGGGCCAGAATATGGCGGCACAAGTGCCGGACCATGTTATCACGTTCATAACCGGTGGCATTTTCGCGACACAGGTCTTCGGCATCGATAAACAGTCGATGCCAGTGGTCAATCTGCCTGCGACTGCCATTGGCAGTCCGCTCGGCAAGGGACTTGTAAAGTCGCGTCGACTCAAAGCTGTTGGTCAGGGGGATAAAGCGCTCACCTATTTTGTGATGGGGCAGAAACATGGTTGGTGAACGGCGCTGCCAGACCTTGAGGGGCTGAATGTGAAAATGGTCTTCATGGCTGAACACATCAATCAGCACCTGGGTCGTATTGCGGATCTGCTCAACAGTTCCCAGGGAATGGCGGCTGCGAATCAGGGCAAAGTAGGCGACGGTATCAAGATCAAACAGGTAGGGGCAGGTAATACGAAAAAAATTTCCGATCATATGATCGGTTGCCCAGGCCGACAGCAGCTCGGAGAGACAATCAAAAACGTAAAAAGCTTCCGTGCCCTGTTCGGTAATGATGCGATACACCTGACTGGCAAAGGGCTCGAAACCTTCTTTGGGATCGATTTCATGAACCTTGATCTGCGGTGACTCTCCCAGCAGAGGCAGGTGATCCCCAAAGCGCATGTAATTGATCCGACGACCGTCTTTCAATGCCTGATCGACAAAAGGCTGGACAAAATAGCGATAATCTTCGATCGACTCTACTTTCAGAACGACATTATCACCAATACGCAGACCATCAAGAATATCATCCAACTCTTTATAGCCGGTCGAAACCCGCTGTGCCTCACTCATTGCCTTCATCCTCCATGACCAAAATATCAAATTTATTTTTTATCTGACTCCAGCAAACCCATACAGAATAAATGGATTCTGCGACAGCGCTTCGCTACGCGCGAAATGACGGTCTTTTTTCTGCAATTGTCATCCTGTGCGTAGTCTCAGGATCCAGATGATGTGCAGGGCATATCTGTCTTACCCTTCTAACCACCCCAACTGGAGCAAAGGGGATATCAAAATGATCTAATTGCTGTTTTTATAGCACATCCTGCAGTAGACTGCGTAAAGTTTCAACAACAGCGACAACCAACAGCAACATTGACGGCGGGAGGGGTCAGCAAATACTGTAGACGCTTTTTTTGCACGTTTTTTGCATTTGTTTTTACATTTTTGTGCCTTCGATTATTATTCCAGGCACCGACATTAAGTCGCACCTCTTTGCGACCAGCACCAGCCAGAAAAGGACAGGATTTTTTATGAATCCAGCAGAAAAATTTCGTGACAACTGTGGTTTCGGCCTGCTGGCCCAGATCGACAATCAACCCAGCCATCAGCTGCTGACTGACTCGATCAAAGCGCTCAAACGCATGATGCATCGGGGTGCTATTGCCGCCGATGGCAAAAGCGGCGACGGCTCGGGCCTGCTCTGCTCCATGCCGGTCAAATTTTTAGGCAAGATTGCCGAGGAACAGCAGCTTTCCCTGCCGGAACAGTTTGCCGTAGCTGTTATCTTTACCCGCAACGCCGAAAAGCAGTTGCCGGTTTTTGAGAAGTTCTGCCTCAACAATGACTTACAGATCCTGTTCATCCGTGAAGTGCCCGTCAACCCCGAGGCCCTGGGAGAATACGCTCTGAAAAAACTGCCGCGCATTTTCCAGGTCTTTGTGGTTCCAGCGGCCCTGATTGCCACCCGGCGCTTTGATGCCCTGCTTTACCTGACCCGTAAAGAAGTCGAAAAGCAGTTCGGCAATGATCCGGATTTTTACATCGCCAGTTGCTCCCGTTCTCTGATCAGCTACAAAGGCCTGGTGATGCCGACCTACATCGAAACCCTGTTCCCCGACCTGCAAGACCCGGATTTCGAAATCTCCTTCGCCCTGTTTCATCAGCGCTTTTCCACCAACACCCTGCCCCAGTGGCGTCTGGCCCAACCACTGCGGACCATCGCCCACAATGGCGAGATCAACTCCATTCAGGGTAATCGTTTCAAGGCCCGCTACAAGTTTACCGACGCCCGCAGCCCGGTTTTTTCCGCTGAAGAAATTGAGCGCATTATGCCTCTGCTCGAAGAAGGGGTCAGCGACAGCGCCAGCCTCGACAACATGATTGAATTCATGATCGCCAACGGCGTCGATTTTTTCAAAGCCATCCGCGCCCTGGTACCGCCGGCACGCCACAATGTCGCCAATATGCCGGCCAAACTGCGGGCCTACTACGAATATACCTCAGCGGCCTATGAACCCTGGGATGGCCCTGCCGCCATCAGCCTCACCGATGGCCGTTACATCGGCTGCGTCCTTGATCGCAACGGACTGCGCCCGGCCAAATACATCGTTACCCATGACAATCGCCTGCTCATCAGCAGTGAATACGGCGTTATCGATACCCCCGCAGATATGATCCGCGAACGGGGACGGTTGCAAAGCGGCCAGATGATTGCCGCCGACCTGAACTCGGGCAAGGTCTTTTATACTCGTGATATTGATCGCTACCTGATGCAGTCACAGCCCTACAACCAGTGGCTGACCGACCACACCTTCTATCTGCAGGAGTTTATTGGTCGGCAGTTTTGTGAAGACAAGGACTACCGCTACCCGGAACTGGAAACTGCCCAGCGTTATCATAATGTCACCTCGGAAATCGTCGATCTGGTCATCAGGCCGATGATGGCCGCAGGCAAGGAACCTGTTGGTTCCATGGGGGATGACACGCCCCTGGCGGCTTTTTCCGACCAGCAGCGTAATTTCAGCGACTTTTTCAAGCAGAAATTCGCCCAGGTGACCAATCCCCCCATCGATCCCTTGCGCGAGAAAGCGGTAATGTCAACCACCATCGGGATCGGCGGCATCGGCAACCCGCTGGTGGAAACCAAAGATCGAGCCAAGCGCCTGAAAAGTGTCTCGCCATTTTTATCCTACGAGATCTTCCAGTCACTGCTTTCTTTTGGTGACCCGGAACTGCCGCGTTTCGAGCCCTGCTACAAGTACCGCATCTTCCATACCGATTTTGCCTCAGACCTCTTTTCCTCGCTACAACAACTGGGTGATCTGGTTCTTGAGGCGGTGGTCAACGATGGCGTACGCATCGTTATCCTCGACGATCGGGTCCTCTCAAAGGACAAGAAGCTGATTCCCATGGCCATGGCCGTCGGCTATATCAACCGCCAACTGCTTAAAACACGCCTGCGCCAGCACATCAGCCTGGTGGCCGTCACCGGTGAAGTCATGGACCCCCACTCGGCAGCCGTTCTTATCGGCTACGGCACTATTGCCATCTACCCGTGGCTGCTCTACGCCAGCGCCCTGAACCTCGGTGAAAAGCGCCAGCAACCCCCGCGGGAGTTGCGCAAATCGCTGCAGAACGTCTATGAAGCCCTGAACAAAGGGATTTTGAAGATCATGTCAAAAATGGGGATCAGCACCGTGTCCAGCTACCGTAATGCTGCCCTCTTTGACATCATCGGCCTCGCCCATGAGGTGGTCGATCCCTGCTTCAAGGGCTCGCCGGTCCTGATGCCGGGTCTTGGCTTTGCGGACATTGAGGAGCGCATCAACAAGACCCACCGTAAAGTTTTCGCCGAAAGCTACATGGAGCCGATTTATCCCCTTGAAATCGGTGGCTACTACCGTGACAATCCGGGCTTTGAGTATCATGACTTCAATTCCTGGCATGTCACTCAGATGCACCGCTTTGCCGAAGTAAAAACCCGCGAGGAATATCTTAAATTCCGCACTATGATTGAGCGGCGCGGCATCAAGTACGTGCGCGATGCCCTGGCCTTCAAAAGCCCCCATTCTCCCCTGCCCATTGAACAGGTGGAGCCGATAAACGCCATTACCAGACGCTTCGACTCGGCGGCCATGTCCCTGGGAGCCTTGTCTCCGGAAGCTCATGAAGCATTAGCGGAGGCAATGAACCGCCTCGGTGGCCGCTCCAACAGTGGTGAGGGAGGGGAAGATGCCGTGCGTTTCAAAACTATCCGTAACAGCCGCATCAAACAGATTGCCTCCGGACGCTTTGGTGTCACTCCCGGCTATCTGCGCAGCGCCGAGGAAATCCAGATCAAGCTGGCCCAAGGCGCCAAGCCCGGCGAAGGGGGGCAATTGCCCGGCGAAAAGGTTACTCCCCTGATCGCTCGACTGCGTTTTACCATTCCCGGCGTCACCCTGATTTCGCCACCACCCCATCATGATATCTACTCCATCGAAGATCTGGCACAGCTGATCTTTGATCTCAAACAGATCAACCCCCTGGCAAAAATCAGCGTCAAGCTGGTGTCCACTGAAGGGGTCGGCACTATCGCGGCGGGAGTTGCCAAAGCCTACGCCGACAAGATCGTTATCTCCGGCCATGATGGCGGTACCGGGGCCGCACCCCTGACCTCCATCAAGCATGCCGGCAACCCCTGGGAGTTCGGCCTGAGTGAAGCCCACAACAGCCTTAAGGCCAATAATCTGCGGGCTTTCGTGGCGCTGCAGACCGATGGCGGGCTCAAAACCGGACGCGATGTCGTCAAAGCTGCCATGCTTGGCGCTGAAAGTTTCGGCTTCGGTACGCCGCTGCTGGTGTTGCTGGGGTGCAAACTGCTGCGCGTCTGTCATCTCAACCGCTGCACCGTTGGCGTCGCTACCCAGGATGAAAATCTGCGGGCGCACTATGTCGGCACCGTTGAAAAGGTCATCAGCTATCTGGAAAATGTCGCTGAGGATGTCCGCGAAATTCTTGCGGCCCTAGGCTTCCGCTCCCTCGAAGATGTTATCGGTCGCAGTGACTTGCTGGAAAAGCTCGATTCACCCCTTGTTGATCGCTTTGATTTTTCCGACCTGTTACAGAAAGTTGACGGTATCAATATTCAGCAACGCAGCAATCCGCCTTTTGATGACAATGAGTTTGAAAAGAATCTGCTGAAGGAAATCTATCCGGTGATTAAAAATCCCCACACCGAGATGGTTGCTGAACGGGTTATCACCAATGTCAATCGCAGTTTCGGCACCCTGATCAGCGGTGAAATCGCCCGTTTTTACGGCGACACCGGCCTTCCGAAAGAAGCCCTGACCATCCGCCTCAAAGGGGTTGCCGGCCAATCTCTGGGCGCATTTCTGTCCGAAGGGATGTCCCTGCTGCTGAGCGGCGTTGCCAACGATTATGTCGGTAAGGGAATGCACGGCGGACGCATTATCATCATCCCCCAGGTCTATCAACATGGTGCCTCGGCAGTCGGCAACACCTGTCTTTACGGTGCCACCGGCGGCAAGCTGTTTGTTGCCGGCACCGCCGGAGAGCGTTTTGCAGTACGTAACTCAGGAGCCCTGGCCGTGGTCGAAGGAACGGGTGACCATGCCTGTGAGTATATGACCGGCGGCACTGTCGTGGTACTGGGCGAAACAGGTATCAATTTCGGTGCCGGAATGACGGGCGGTGCCGCCTTTGTCTACGACCGCCGCAAGAACTTCATCGATCGCCTTAACCAGCAACTGGTGGTAGCCCGTCGTATCGATGTCGATGAAGACAATGAAGGCAAGCTCTATTTAAAAAGTATTCTGATCAGTTATCATAATCGCACCGCCAGTCCTGTTGCCAAAACAATTCTTGATGATTTCCGCGAAGAACTGGCCTATTTCTGGATGGTAACACCCAAAGATATGAAAGCGCCGCTCAACCCGAAAGAAGGGGATTGATCTATGCAGAGTTTTACTGAAACCGGTCGCCAGGAACCGGATAAACATGAAACGACTCAACGGTTGCAGAACTTTGACGAAATATACCGTTTTTTTAACAGTCGCATGGTCCGCAAACAGTCTGAGCGATGCGTTCAATGTGGCGACCCTTTCTGCACCACCATTGGCTGCCCGCTGCAAAACCATATTCCCCAATGGCTCGAAGCCATCGCTGATCGCGACCTGGAACGCGCCTTCAGGCTTTCCAACGAAAGTTCGCCTTTCCCGGAGATTCTCGGGCGCATCTGCCCCCAGGGACATCTGTGTGAGGGAGCCTGCACCCTTGACGACGGCTATGGGGCCATCACCATCGGTGCCATTGAAGCATCTATTACCGACCTGGCTTTTGCTGCCGGGATGAAACTGCCCTTTCCCGGGGTACGACACAAAATCCATGTAGCCATTGTCGGTTCCGGACCGGCAGGCATGTCCTGTGCCCACTTTTTGCTGCGGGCCGGCATCCGCGTGACTATGTACGAACAGGCAGAGCACGCCGGAGGCCTGCTGACCTACGGAATCCCCGGCTTCAAGCTCGACAAAAATATCGTCTCTCATCGTTTTGAGCTGCTGAAACAGGCGGGGCTGGAATTGCATCTGGGCGAACGTGTCGGGGATAAGGTATCCTACAACGCTCTGATCGAATCCTGTGACGCGGTATTTGTCGGCATCGGGGCGACCAAGGGACGCCGGGCGGGAATCCCCGGAGAAGATTTTCCGGAAGTGATCTCGGCCATGGACTACCTGATTGAGAAACAGAAACAATTGTTCGGCAAACAACCTGACCCGCGCTTCATTATGAAGGATAAGCGCGTGGTGGTCATTGGCGGCGGTGACACGGCCATGGATTGTCTGCGCACTGCCCTGCGTGATGGTGCAGAGGAGGTTACCTGCCTCTATCGCCGTGATGAAGCCAATATGCCCGGTAGCCACAAGGAGTTTCAGAATGCCGTGGAAGAAGGTGCTGAGTTTGACTTCAATATCAGTCCCCGGGAAATTCGTCGCGACAACAATGATCGCCTGTGCATCGAAGTTGAACGGACACGTCTGACGGAAAAGGACGCTGATGGTCGCAGACAGATTGAAATTGTCCCCGACACCGCCCATTGTGTATCTGCGGACGTGGTCATCCCGGCCCTCGGCTTTGATGTTACCCCGGTGCCGGAATTGCAAGCCGCAGGGGTGAAATTCGACCGTTGGAATCAGTTCGAAATCGACCCTGCCAGCGGCCTGACCAGTCATCCCAAGGTTTATGCCGGTGGTGACTGCTTCCGTGGTGCCGACCTGGTGGTAACGGCTGCCGCTGACGGACGCCGCGCCGCCCTGGCGATGATGCGGCGTTTCCTCGGCTGATCTTTGGCTCTTGGCTCTTGGCTCTTGGCTTCTGTATTCTGTATTCTGTATTCTGTATTCTGTATTCTGTATTCTGTATTCTGTATTCTGTATTCAAATTAGGGACTTTCGATGACTGCAGCAACATTTCAGTGGTCTCGTTTCATTGTCCGCCTTGGCGGCTGTCTGCTGCTGTGGTGGGTGTTGACCGGAGGCACCACCCTGAGTTCCTGGATCATCGGGTTACCAACCATTGCCCTGGCATTATGGGTCATGCAGTCAGCACCGCAAAGCGAACACTGGCAACTGTCGCTGTCGGGACTGCTGCACTTCATCCCCTATTTCCTGTTGCAATCGGTGCGCGGCGGTATCGATGTCGCCCGCCGGGCCTACTCACCGGCACGCCCCCTTGACCCTGACATCATTGATTTTCCCTTGATTCTGCCCCCCGGCAGGCCACAAATTTTCTTTCTCAACAGCGTCAGCCTGCTCCCTGGAACCTTGTCTGCCGAACTGTCTGACACCATGTTGAAAGTTCACGTCCTTGACCGCAGCGTTGATCCTCATCTGCACCAGTTACAAACTCGTGTTGCCCGACTTTTCAACTGCCGATCAGGAGACTATCAATGACCGGATTATACCTTGGCCTGGCCCTGTTCCTGCTTCTGACCATCGGCATTGGTCTGATACGGGTACTGCGTGGTCCAACCGCCACCGACCGCATGCTGGCCGCGCAACTTTTCGGTACCACCGCCGTCGCCATTCTGCTGCTCCTCGGCCAGGCCGGCGGCAATACCGCTATCTGGGACGTTGCCCTCATATTTGCCCTGCTGGCAGCCATTGCCGCCGTCACCTTTGTCCGCCGCCTGGATGTTGACAAAACGACAGAAACCGGGGATCAAAAATGACCCTCACTGAGCTGTTGACAGCCCTGCTGCTGGTCGCCTCCCTCCCCTTTTTTCTGGCCGGCACCATTGGCCTGTTGCGCTTTCCCGATCTCTATTGTCGCCTTCATGCCCTGACCAAAGCCGATAACCTTGGCCTCGGGCTGGTGGTACTGGCACTGATGTTCCAGGCTGACAATTTACAGCAAATTATCCGCTTACTCCTGACCTGGCTACTGGTGCTGGTTGCCGGGGCCACCGTTGCCCACCTGATCGCCCGCAAGGCTCGCGCCGATGGCCACAACCACTGGAGTCGCCGATGACGGATGCGGCTGTGCTGTTTGACCTGGTGCTGATGACAGCTCTGATCTCGCTGGCCTGGCTGCTGTTGGCCAGCCGCGACCTGTTTCGGGCAGTGGTGCTGTTCATCTCTTTCGGCCTGTTACTGGCTCTGGCCTGGACACGCCTGGGAGCCCCCGATGTTGCCCTGGCCGAAGCCGCCATCGGAGCTGGAATTACCGGTGCCCTGCTGCTGGTGGGTCTGGGCAAACTGGGGTCAGCGGAACGCTGTCGCCGTATTCCGCGACCGACAACATTTCTTCAGCGACTGACACCGGCAGTTCTCATCGGTATGATCATTCCATCAGTCACCATGATCCTGCTCCTCGAACTTCGGAACTTAAAGATGGCCTCCCCCGGACAGCAGGAACTGGTACTCTCGGTTCTTGATATCAGCGGTACTAACCATCCGGTAACAGCAGTACTCCTCAACTTTCGTGCCTGGGACACCTTGCTGGAAAAAGGCGTGCTCTTATTGGCGCTGGTCAGTATCTGGTCCCTCAACCGGGCTCGGCCCCTGTTTCATCAGGAAGCCCTGTCCCCGGTGCTCAAAAGCCTGAGCCACCTTTACCTGCCGATTGTGGTGATGGTCGCCGGGGCATTATTGTGGCAGGGGGGCTATGCTCCCGGTGGTGCTTTCCAGGCCGGGGCACTGCTGAGCGCCGGTATCCTGCTGGCTATCCTTGGCGGTCGTTCCCTGTCCCCAACCTGGTATGGTTTACCGTTACGCCTGCTGGCCGGTTGCGGTTTACTGTTTTTCATTCTGGTCGCCGCAGCGACCCTGCCCATAACAGGGCTGCCCCTGCAATACCCACAACCCCTGGCCGGTGCCCTGATTTTGATGATTGAAATTGTCGCGACAGTGTCCATCGCTGTGATTCTGGCCGCAGCCGTTGCCGGCGGCCATCCGGTGACGATCCACAGCGAAGAGAGGCAGCAAACCCCGTCATCCAGGGGCACGTCATGACCACCCCCCTACTCTATGCGGCCTGCGGCATCGTCCTGTTTTCCATCGGTCTTCATGCTCTGCTGGTCCGTCGTCATCTGCTGCGTAAAATTCTCGCGGCCAACATCATCGCCAGTGGCGTCTTTATGGTCTTTATCGCTGTCGGAGCGCGGAGTGAAGGGGCTGCAACCGACCCGGTGCCTCAGGTCATGGTTCTGACCGGTATCGTTGTTTCCCTGTGTTTTACCGCCGTGGCCATTGCCCTGGCCGTCAGGATTCACAATCTGACCGACTGCACAACCCTTGCTGTTGATGAGGAGTCCAGCATTGACTGAAACTCTTCTTGGTCAACACTGGTTCTTCTGGATGACCCTGTTTCCGCTGGGTGCTGCTGTGGTGGCCTTTTTGTCCCCGTCGCAGGGGCGCTGGATTGGGCTGGCAACCGCACTGCTGCTACCTTTTTTTGCCCTGGCCGCAATTGTTTCAATCCCGGCGACCGGAATCCAGCCTATTACCGGTGGCGGCTGGCCTACACCTCTGGGCATCGAACTGCGCCGTGACGGCCTCGCTCTTGTCATGCTTACGGTCACTGCGATCGTCGGCTTTATCATCAGCTGTTACGCCCTGAGCTATTTTTCAGCTCGTGGCCATGACCACAGCAAAGCACGCTATTTCTGGCCCCTGTGGTTATTTCTCTGGGGTGGCTGTAATGCTCTGTTTATCTCCGGCGATTTATTCAACCTCTATGTCACCCTTGAACTGGTCACCCTGGCGTCGGTAACCCTGATTGCCCTGCAAGGGGGTAAAGCCGCCTTGACGGCGGCACTGCGCTACCTCTTCATTGGCCTGTTCGGATCTCTGGCTTATTTGCTTGGGGTCGCATTTCTTTATGGTGGCTACGCTACCGTCGACCTGGCCCTGCTCGGCGACATCATTACCGGAACACGCCTTGATCATGCCGCCATGACCCTGATGGTTGCCGGGCTGGTACTGAAAAGTGCCCTGTTTCCTTTGCACTTCTGGTTGCCTCAGGCTCACGCCATGGCTCCGGCCCCGGTCAGTGCCATCCTTTCCGCCCTGGTAATTAAATGTGCTTACGTTATTCTGTTGCGCCTGTGGTTCGAAGTCTTTACCTCCCTTGACACCGTTGCTGTGGGGCACCTCCTTGGCGCGCTGGGCTCAGTGGCCATTCTGTGGGGATCACTGCTGGCACTGCGCCAGGAGCGGCTTAAACTCCTGATCGCCTATTCGACGGTGGCCCAGATCGGCTACCTGTTTCTGGTCTTCCCCCTTGCCCGCAACGAAGCCTTGACCACCGCCTGGGTTGGCGGGGTGCTGCTGATGATAGCCCACGCCTGCGGCAAAGCCGCCATGTTCATGGTCGCCGGTACCATCCACCATACCGCTGGCTCCGACCGGATTTCTCGTCTTGCCGGTGCCGGCGGCCCCATCAGCGTTCTGGTGGTCATTTTCACCCTGGCAGCGACGACTATTATCGGCTTACCCCCGAGTGGTGGTTTTTTTTCCAAATGGTTATTTATTAATGCCGCCCTGGTCACCGGACAGTGGTGGTATCTGCCGATTATTCTCATCGGCACCCTGCTGGCTGCCGCCTACATTGCCAGGGTCCTGGGCTGGGCTTTTCTTGACGTCAAACGCAGCAGTTATCCGGTTATCCCCTGGGTGATGAAATGGCCACCCCTGATTCTGTCCCTCATTGCCCTGCTGTTTGGCCTGATCGCTTATGAACCAATACAGATTGCCCTGCTTGGAGCTCCGGTCAGTGGGCCGATTCTGCTGGAGATGAGGCCATGAAGGATTTACTTCTGTTAGCTATCCTCTGCAGCTCACTGCTGCCGGGCCTGATCATCTTTACCCTGGCTGAAGAAAGCGTACGCCTGCGCACCACCCTCAACCTCGCGGGTGCTCTCTTCAAGCTGCTGTTTATTGCTCTGCTGTTTTTTCGCGTTGCCAAGGGCGAATATCTTGAACTTCGACTGCCACTGCTTGCCGACATGGAACTTGTCCTGCGAGCTGATGCGCTGTCCATGCTGTTTTTGACTCTATCGGCGTTCTTATGGCTGCTGACCACCATTTACGCCATCGGCTACCTTGAAGATGCTCCCCACCGCAGCCGTTTTTTCGGCTTTTTCAGCCTTTGTGTCAGTGCCACTACCGGCATTGCCCTGGCCGGGGACATGATCACCTTTGTTATCTTTTATGAAATGCTTACCATTTCAACCTACCCCCTGGTCGTACACCGCGGCACTCCGACAGCCTTGCATGCCGGTCGCATCTATCTGGCGTACACCGTTTTTGGCGGCGTGATGCTGTTTTTTGCCGCAGTCTGGCTGCGTACTATCGTCGGCCCCCTCGAGTTCATTCCCGGCGGCGTTATGGAAGGAATCGATCCGACCCTCTACGCTAACCTGACAATCATTTTCGCCCTGCTGATTCTGTCTCTGGGAGTCAAGGCCGCCCTGGTTCCCCTTCACATCTGGCTTCCCTCCGCCATGGTCGCGCCAGCCCCGGTCAGTGCCCTGCTCCATGCTGTTGCTGTAGTCAAAGCTGGAGCGTTCGGCATTATTCGCGTGGTATATGACATTTACGGCATCCCTTTCAGCGTTGAACTGCAACTGCTGCTACCTCTGGCACTGATGGCCTCTTTTACCGTGATCTATGGTTCTGTGCGGGCATTGACGCAAAACGATCTCAAGCGTCGGCTGGCCTTTTCTACCGTCAGCCAGGTCTCCTATATCCTCATCGGTGTCGCCGTAGCCAGCCCGCTGGCAACCATTGGTGGTCTGGTTCATCTGGTTCATCAGGGACTGATGAAAATTACCCTGTTTTTTTGTGCCGGCAACCTGGCAGCAACCCTCGGCATCCACAAAGTGAATGAGATGGATGGGGTCGGCAGACGCATGCCCTGGACCATGGCGGCCTTTACTATCGGCGCTCTGGGAATGATCGGTGTGCCACCCCTGGTGGGCTTCATCAGCAAATGGTATCTGGGGCTGGGTAGTCTGGCAGCGGGCCAACCATGGATTCTTATTGTCCTGATTTTGAGTACCTTGCTCAATGCCTGCTATTTCCTGCCGGTCCTCCACCGTGTCTGGTTTAATCAGAGTCGGCTGACATGGTCACCATCAACCCTGCCCGGAGGTCGTGAAACCACCTGGCTGCTGTTGGCACCGCCCTTGATCACTGCTGCCCTCGTTATTATTTTCGGCATTTTTGCTCATCTCTTTGGTAGTCCGCTCTACTGGGTTGAACTGATTGCCGTACGGAAATATAGTTTATGAACGAACTCTTCTCACCGGCGCTACTGATTCTGGTTCCTTTTGTACCGATGCTGACGATCATCGGCCTGACCATCCCGGGCGTGCGTCGCTTGACGCTGCACTTTGCGCCCCTGGCTGTCATACCCGGCCTGCTACTGGCCCTTTCTCCCCAGGTCGGACACCCTGCTTCCATGCCTTGGCTGTTTCTCGGCAGCTACTTGGGCCTTGACGAAATCGGCCGCTCTTTTTTACTACTGACGGCCCTCTTGTGGCTGGCAGCGGGGCTTTATGCACAAGGCTACTGCCGCAACTACCCGCATAAAGAACGTTTCTGGATTTTTTTCCTGCTGACGATGAGCGGCAATCTTGGCCTGACCCTGTCATTGGACATCATCAGTTTTTATATCTTTTTTACCCTCATGAGTTTTTCTGCCTACGGACTGATCGTGCACGAAGGAACACACTTTACCCTGCGAGCCGGTAAAGTGTACCTGTGGCTGGTCATCATCGGGGAAGTGCTGCTATTTGCCGCTCTGGTACTCTCTGCACACCTGGCTGACTCGCTGCTGATGGCGGATATTGCCGCAACCCTTGGCGATGCCCCCATCCAGCCCCTGGTGTTTGGTCTGCTGCTGGTTGCCCTGGGCATCAAGATGGGAATGATACCAGTGCATTTCTGGTTACCCCTCGCCCATCCGGCGGCCCCGGTTCCGGCCAGTGCCGTCCTCAGTGGTGCCATGATCAAGGCTGGTCTGCTCGGCCTGCTGAGGCTGCTGCCCCTTGGCTATACCACCGCGCCCGGCTGGTCCACCACCTTGATCTGCATCGGTTTGCTGATGGCTTTTCTCGGCGTTGCCGCCGGGATCTTTCAGACCCAGGCAAAGACTCTACTGGCCTATTCCAGCATCAGCCAGATGGGTTTTCCCCTGCTGGGCATCGGTCTCGGATTAGCGAACCCTGCAACCTGGCCCCTGATCGCCGCAGCAATCAGTTTCTACGCACTGCATCATGGCCTGGCCAAAGGTGCTTTGTTTCTAAGTGTCGGCATGGTTCCCAATCTCAAGGAAACACCCGCATTGCGCTTTGCGACCCTGGCAGGAATTCTGATTCCGGCCCTGGCTCTGGCCGGAGCACCCTGGACCAGCGGAGCCCTGGCTAAAAGCGGTCTGAAAGAGTTTCTCTTCCAATCACCACTGGCAAACGAGAAAATACTGGCAGTTCTCCTCGGATTGGCAGCAGCAGGAACCACCCTGCTGATGTGTCGTCTGGTGTCTCTGTTGTTGAAGGAATCTGAGGACTCAACATCCGTACCGACAAGAAGGATGTGGATCGGTTGGCTTTTGTTGCTCAGCGCTGTGACGTTGGCCGGCATCCACCCCGACGGGTTGACAGGGGTTCGCCCCGATCAAATCCCCAAACCGGCAGATGCCGTCTGGCCCCTGTTACTCGCTGCCCTGATTGCATTGACAGTCTGGCGCAAGAAACCTCAGTTCAACCGCAGATGGACCGTACCGGTCGGCGATATTGTCGTCATGATCGAAGCAATAGCCAAGGGCTTTAGCGACGGCATTGCAAAACTTCCGCGACCGGCATTGCCCCATCTTCCCAGGCAAGCGCGCTGGCAAAACCTGCCAATACTCTTATTATTGTGGGATATGGAAAAACTCCTGCGCCAACTCACCGTTTCCGGAGTAGTGTTCATTTTGCTGTTACTGATATTATTGCTTTTGTAGGGAATAGGTAGTGGGTAGTGGGAACAAGCGGCGGGCCGTGCTGCAGCACGGCCCGCCGCTGATGATCCTTCAACAAACTGGATCCGGAGTTAAACTAGCGGACGTGACAGCGATTACAGCTTGTCTTGGCCTCGAAAGCGGTATCGCCATTGTGGCAAAACCCACACTGTTCTCCGGCATAAATTTTTTCCATGGTTATTTCCACCCCGCCTTTGCGCATCTGTGGAAACAGGTTGGGGTTATGACAGTCCGCACAGGAAAAACCGGCGTCAGCGTGAACCTTGCCGGAAAACTCCACCGGCCCGACGGCACTTTTATCATAGGTCAGGGAACGATTGGCGGGAACCGCTACCGCCGCAGTAATGGCACAGAGCGAAACAACGAAAAACAACAGAACAATTTTTTTCATGCCGGTATTCCTTTGTAATTAAATAAATCGTGAATAATGTGTTATACACAGAACTTAAGCTGAACAGCACCGAGTCTATCCAACGCGTGATATCGGGTCAACTGTCACATTAGTGCAATTGTGATTTTTTTCTTTTTCTAAAATAGTTACACTGTTTTACCTGCATACTTAAAACTGCGTTGATTCAGGGGGGAAGGCCTCGGGCATGGAACACTTTATTGCCAGACAACCGATATTTGATGTTAAAGGACGTGTCTTCGCCTACGAGCTGTTGTTCCGTTCCGGCCTGCACAACTATTTCGACAGTGACGATGTTGATCAGGCCTCCGCCAGCGTTATTGCCAACAGCAACCTGCTCTTCACCCTCGATGAGATGACCGGCAATACCAAGGCTTTTCTCAACTGTACAGAAAAGGTCCTTCTGGAAGACCTGATGACGACCTTGCCACGTCAACAGGCCGTCGTTGAAATCCTTGAACAGGTCGAGCCGACTCCACAAATTATTGAGGCCTGCAAGCGCCTTAAATCCTTAGGCTATACCCTTGCCCTTGACGACTTTGTCTACCACCGGAACTTTGAGCCGTTGCTGGACCTGGCCGATATCGTCAAGGTCGATTTTCTTTTGTCTGACGAAAACCAGCAAAAAGAGCTGGCACGCCAGTTGATCCCTCGCGGTATCAAAATGCTGGCCGAGAAGGTCGAGACCCACGAGGTTTTTGAGCAGGCAAAGGGCATGGGGTACCAACTATTTCAGGGTTATTTTTTTGCCAAACCGATCATCATTTCACGTAAGGATATCCCCACCAACAAAATTCAGTTTTTGCGCATTCTCAAAGATGTTCATGCCGAAGACGTCGATTTTAAAAAGCTTGCCCAAACCATCCAGGCGGAAGTTTCCCTGACCTATAAACTGCTCAAACTGATCAACTCGGCTGCTTTTGCCCTGCGACGCCGGGTAACTTCGGTGCTGCAGGCCTTGTCTCTACTGGGGCTGCGTGAGATTCGTTCCTGGGTTTCTTTATTGTCAATCTCATCCATGGCCGATGACAAACCGGCAGAACTGGTGGTCAGCTCCCTGATCCGTGCCCGCCTGTGTGAACAACTGGCCCTGCCGTGTAGAATGGGTGACCGCAAATCCGACCTGTTCCTGATGGGATTGTTCTCCCTGCTGGACGTCATCATGTCGCGACCCCTCGATGAAATCCTCAAGGAAATCACCGTTGAAGAAGATGTTTTTGCCGCCTTGACCGGCATTGACGGCCCACTGCACAACATCCTGCAACTGACCATCGCCATGGAAAAAGGTAACTGGGAAATGGTGTCACGACTTACCGCCATCATGCAGATCGACGAGCAACAATTGCCCGCTGCCTACCGCGAAGCCGTCACCTGGGCACAAGACATCTATTTCATGTAACTGATCCGGTTTTTAGCAACTGTTGATTGACAGTCCGAACTGAACGGGGTACAAAGGGCGTTTTTCAAGGAGCACTCATGTCGACCAAAGTACCGTCTGCTGGAGAGCATGCCCTGTCCCGCTGCAGCAAGTGTAAAGAAACAACAAATCACACCATTGTCGCCATGGTCGGCAGCCAGATTGCCAGGGTTGAATGCAATGTTTGCGGCAGCGTCCACAACCATCGTGGCACATCAGTACCCAAATCAGGCAGCACCAGTGTGCGCAGCCCGGCCCAACCGCGTAAAACACGGGCGCAACATCAGTGGCAGAACCTGATGGCTGCGGCAAATACAAAGGCTGCGATTCCCTACAATGTGAAAACACCGGTAAAAACCGGTGATCTGATTGCACACCCAACCTTCGGCACCGGTCAGATTATTGCCACCGTGCGCCCGAACAAGATGGATGTTATGTTCGAAAGCGGGGTCAAACGCTTGATCTGCACACCAACTAACTGACTTGCAGATCTCTGGACCTCTTCGTTACCGGCAGCACAATATCCACCTTCTGGTGTGGAAAAGATTGACTTAAACCAGGGACTGGGCTTTAGTTGCTGTGGATTTGACATGAATCAGTTACCCAAGGAAGGTTATGCACAGCCAGCGTAACAAGGTAACAGGCATCCTCGTCTCTTTTGCCGCCCTGGTAATTATTATTGCCGGACTCAGAACCGCCCAAACCTTGCTGGTCCCTTTCCTCCTGGCTTTTTTTATCTCGATTATCTGTGCCGGGCCCTTCTTCTGGCTGCGTCAACACCGGGTTCCAGCTGCGGTCGCCCTGCTTCTTGTTATTGCTGTGGTGATGCTTGGCGGACTGGCAGTGCTGACCATTATCGGCACCTCGGTCAACGATTTTACCAGTCAACTCCCTTTGTACGAACGACAGTTACGCTCACAAACCCTGGTCCTGGTTGACTGGCTTAATAGTCACGGCTTTCAGATTTCGCGCCAACTGCTGTTCGAACACTTTGATCCCGGCTCCATCATGCAATATGCCGGACGCATGCTGTCGGCGGTCGGGGGCGTATTAACCAACTCATTTCTTATTCTGCTGACGGTTATTTTTATCCTTTTTGAGGCGGCAGGAATGCCCGACAAACTGCGGGCAGCCTTAAGCGATGCCGACACCTCCCTGGCCTCCTATGAGCGCTTCGTTAAAGGGGTGCGCAAATACCTGGTCATAAAAACCCTGATCAGTCTGGTGACCGGCCTGATTGTTACCGTCGGCCTTACCCTCATCGGCGTCGATTATGCCCTGCTCTGGGGACTGATCGCCTTTCTGCTCAACTACATTCCCAATATTGGTTCCATTATTGCCGCTATTCCAGCGGTACTTCTTACCCTGATTCAGCTTGGCCCCCTACATGCCCTTGGTGCCGCCGGTCTCTATTTGTTCATTAACGTAATAATGGGCAACGCCGTCGAACCGCGTCTGATGGGAAAAAGTCTGGGACTATCAACACTGGTAGTCTTTCTGTCCTTAGTCTTCTGGGGTTGGGTATTGGGTCCGGTGGGGATGCTGTTGTCGGTGCCCTTGACCATGATTATGAAAATTGCTCTGGAAGTAAACCCGCAGACCCGCTGGCTGGCCATTTTGCTCGGCTCAGACGTGCCGGAAAAGCTCCCGGCAGACAAAAATGATGATGAATCAGCCTCGGAAACCACCTGAAGGTTTAACTGATTTTTACCAATCTTCCGCAGATACTGCTTTATCCCCTCTCCCTTGAGGGATAGGGCCAGGGTGAGGGGAATTTTTTGCCACCTTTCCCCCAGGAGAAAGGCACCGGCGGAAGATGAATGCTAATCAGAAAGGTTTAAGCCAAACCCCATGATTCGTCGCCCTTTTGGACAAACCGGCATAGAACTTTCCATCATCAGCTTTGGCGGCATGCGCTTTCCGGAGCCGACTGATCTCGATAAAAGTGCTGCCCTGGTGCACCATGCCTGGCACCAGGGGATCAATTATTTTGATACAGCACCCTTATATTGCGGTAGCCGCAGTGAGGCGATATTTGGTCAGGCCCTGAAATCTTTGCCGCGCGACAGCTTTTACCTCGGCACCAAGTGCTCGCGCCCCTCGGCCGATGAGTTGCGCCGCAGTCTTGAGCAAAGCTTGCAACGACTGCAACTTGACCGTATCGACTTCTTTTATATCTGGTACCTGCTGGATCGTGACGACTGGCAACGCCGCCTTGCCGGCGGGGCGATAGAGGCGGCCCTTAAAGCCCGTGAAGAGGGGTTGATCAGTCACCTGGTTTGCTCATCCCATATGAGCGGCAACGAACTGTCAGAAGTCATCGCCTCTGACTACTTCGACGGGGTACTGCTCGGCTACAACGCCGTTAATTTCCCTTATCGGCGCGCCGCAGTTGAACAGGCTGAACGTCAGGGGCTCGGTGTCATCACCATGAACCCGCTGGGAGGAGGTCTGATTCCCCGCAATCCGCAACGCTTTGCTTTCCTGAAACACCACCGGGACGAAACTGTTGTCAGCGCCGCATTGCGCTTTAATCTCTCCCACCCTGCAATTACCTCAGCCCTGGTCGGCTTTACCTCAACAACTGAAATCGATGAAGCGGTTAAAAGCGTTGCTGATTTTCGCCCCTGGTCTGCGACAGAACGTACGCGCCTGGAAAAGCATCTTCATGAGTCTTTTGACGGCCTCTGTACCAGTTGCGGTTATTGTCTCCCCTGCCCTGTGGATATTCCCATTCCCAAATTTCTTGACGCCTATAATCAGTTGATTCTCGGCGGCGGTGAGAGCAAGTACGTCGATGACCGCTTTCGCCTTCACTGGAAACTCGACCGCCAGGTCGCCGCCACTTGCAGCCAGTGCGGCCTCTGTGAAACGCGTTGCACCCAGCACTTGCCGATTATCCGACGCTTGTCTGAACTTGGCGGCAGCCCCGACTGACTTCCGATCAGAACCTAAAGGACATGAGTCCTTCTGTTCATTCTTTAGTTGACAATAAGCAGTGAGCATATAGAATGAACTCTCGCAAATTAATTATGACCAATGCGGTTTCTTTTACCCCTGAGCTTCTCATGCTGAAACATTGCAAACAGTTTGGCGTCGTTTCGCTCCTGCTGCTGTTCCTGTTACTGCAGCCGCTGAGAAGCCATGCCCAGCCCCCCGGGGGGCTGGAGCTGTTCCGTGGCCATGCCGCGATCATGCTGCTCATCGACCCCGACAACGGGCAAATTGTCGATGCCAATAACGCGGCGGTCAGCTATTACGGCTATCCCTACGAACAGCTTCTGCAAATGAAAATCCAGCAGATCAACAGCCTCAATCCCTTGGAAACCGAACAGGAAATCCTACGAGCCCTGGCCGCGCAGCGCAATTTTTTCATTTTCCGTCATCGCCTGGCCGACGGCCAGATCCGCACTGTTGAAGTCTATTCTTCTCCGCTGGAGTTCGATGGCCGACAACTACTGGCGTCCATCATCCATGATTCAGCAGATCGTGTAGTCCTTAAAGAAACCATCGTCCAGAACGAAGCGCGCCTGCGTTATGCCGAAATAGTCGCCGGGCTGGGACATTGGACCATGGATCTGGGCACCAACAGTTACCATTTTTCTGACGGTGCCCTGGAACTTCTTGGACTGGACAGCCCCTTTCAGCCCGTTCCCCTGATCCGCGAGATGGTGCTGCCGGACGACCGCCAACTGATGATCAAATCCCTGAACCGTCTGGTGTTGGAAGACCGTCCCTACAATACCAACCTGCGCCTTAAACGCCCTGATGGACGCATGGTTTATCTTAATTCCCAGGGAGTCTTTGACCCCGACTCAAACCAGGTGTTCGGCGTCATTCATGACATCAGCGCCACCCAGGAAGCGCTACGCCTGCTGGCCTTCCGCACCAAATTTTTTAATCTTCTTGCCGGCATTGCGGTGATCATCCTTCTCGGCATCGTTGTCCTTCTTTATCTGACCACCCGCCGGAGCAAACGTGCGGAGGAGGCCTTAAGGAAAAGTCAGGACGAACTGCACAGCAACCTGGAGATGACCCAGCTGCTTCTGAACTCCACTGCTGAAGGAATCTACGGTGTCGATCGACAGGGTATCTGCACCTTCTGCAACAGCGCCAGCCTGAAAATGCTCGGATATCAGCATCCTGACGAGTTGGTCGGCCACAACATCCATGACAGGATCCATCACAGCCACCCTGACGGTAGCCTTTTCCCGGCAACAGATTGTCATTTGCTCCGACGTATTGATGAACAGATTCACCGCGACGAAGAATACTTCTGGCACGCCGATGGCAGCGGTATTCCCGTCGAATACTGGTCCTACCCGCTCCGTCGAAACGGCGAAACCATCGGTGCCGTCGTCACCTTCCTTGACATCAGGGAAAGAAAAGCCCGTGAGCAGGAACTGCGTGACAGTGAGGCGCGTAACCGTGCCCTTGTTGAAGCCATCCCCGATATGATCTTTGTTCTGGATACACAGGGTGTTTTCACCGATGTGCAAATCTCGGAAAAATCCCTGCCACTGCTGATGCCGGTCGAGGAATTTCTTGGGCGCCGTATCGACGAGGTCCTTCCCCCTGAGGTTGTTACCCCGGCCCGCTGCGCCATGAAGGAAGCACAAGAACGGGGGATCGTCGCAACCTTTGAGTATCAACTGTCAGATGCTGGAGTTGAGAGTTATTATGAAAGCCGCACAGTTTACGCTGAGCCGGTCGGCTTTGTTACCCTTGTTCGAGATATCAGCTCCCGAAAAGCTGCAGAAATTGCCCTCCATCAACGAAACCAGGAGATGGAACAGTTTACCTACAGCGTCTCTCATGATCTGAAAAGCCCTCTGGTAACGATCAAGTCATTTCTTAATATGCTGCGTCAGGACATTCAGGATCAGAATCAGCAACAGATCGAAGAAGATCTGCACTATATTGGCGGTGCGGCAGATCGCATGAACGAACTGCTCGCTGCACTACTCGAGCTATCGCGCATTGGACGAACGGAAACCAAACCACAGATCATCCCTGCCGCTGATGTGATCGAACAGTGCCGAGTATCCCTGTCGGGACTGATTCGTGAACATCAGATTGATATTCGTGTTGATGATATCCCCTGGAAACTGCACGGTGATCCGGTTCGCCTCGGCCAGATCTGGCAGAACCTGGTGGAAAATGCCGTCAAGTACCTGGGGGAACAACCAGATCCACAAATTCATATCGGCACCGAAGAAAAGAGCGGTTCCATCGCCTTTTTTGTCCGCGATAACGGTATCGGTATCGATTCACAGTATGCTGAGCGGATTTTTGGTCTTTTCACCCAGCTTGATCCACAGAGTCCCGGTTGTGGTCTGGGGCTGCCGATGGTGAAAAAGATTGTCGAACTTTACCGAGGTAAGGTATGGTGCGAGTCAGGGGGGAAAGGAAAGGGCAGTTGTTTCTACTTCACCCTCCCCAAAGCGCTCATAACAGCAGAGGAGGAGAGACAATGAACACAGGCGAGCCCATCGTAATTCTGCTGGCTGAAGATGATCCGGCCCATGCCGAAATTATCCGCCGAACCATGAAAATATCACGCATCGTCAATCGCATGGAACACGTCAGCGATGGCCAGCAGGCCCTCGACTACCTCTATCGCCGCGAACAGTATGCCGATCCTGTCACTTCACCGCGACCGGGGCTGATTCTCCTCGATTTACGCATGCCTCGCATTGACGGTCTCGACGTGTTACGGCAGGTCAAATCCGACCCGGATCTGGCGCGTATTCCAACGGTCATTCTTACCACTTCAGCAGCCGAAAACGACATGGCCCGGGCCTATGATCAGCATGCCAACAGCTATCTGGTAAAACCCGTCGACTTTGAAAAATTCACCAACATGATGGAAACTGTTGGTTATTACTGGCTGATGTGGAATTGTCATCCGGCAACAAGGCCATCAGGTTGATCCCGAGAGCGTATGAAAAAAAAATCGACCCACATTCTTATTGTTGACGATGAACCTTCCCACGTTGCCTTGATCAGGCGCTCTCTGGAAAACGGCGGCGACGCAATTACTGTTTGTGTTGCCACCAACATTCAGGGCTGTCGGGAACAGATTGCGCAGCGATGCCCCGACATGATCCTGCTGGACCTCAACCTTCCCGATGGCAGGACTCTCGATTTTCTTCAACAGATCACCACGACAAACAGCTTTCCTGTTCTGATTATGACCTCTTCGGGCAGCGAAGCCCTCGCTGTGGAAGCCCTCAAAGCCGGTGCCATCGACTATCTGGTGAAGAGCTCCAGCGCCTTCGACAAGATGCCGCGCACAATCGAACGCTGTCTACGCGAATGGAGGATCCAACAACAGCAACTACAGGCTATTGCCGCCCTGCGTGAAAGTGAGCAACGTTTTCGCACCCTGCTGCAGGATGTCCGTTCAGTAGCAGTTCAGGGCTACAATGGCGAGGGAACCATTCACTATTGGAACCGCGCCTCTGAAGACCTCTATGGCTATTCAACGGCAGAAGCCCTTGGCCGCAATTTGTGTGATTTGATCATCCCTCCGGCAATGGTTGAGGATTTTCGACGCAATATCAAACAGATGACTCAAAGCGGCGTTCCTGCTCCCTCGCTTGAATACCACCTCAAGCGTAAAGACGGCTCCTCAGTTATCGTTTACACCAGTCACGCCATTATTGACCAGCCGGACCGCTCGCCGGAATTCTATTGTATCGATATCGATATCACCGAGCGCAAAAAATACGAGGCACAACTCAACAAGCTCAGTCAGGTGGTCGAACAGAGTCCAACCATGGTTATCATCACAGACCTGAACGGTGTTATCGAATACGTTAATCCCTTTTTTTCCAAGGTTACCGGCTATAGTGCGGATGATATCATCGGTTCCGACTTTCGCTCGTTCCAGCTCAATGGCATGCCGGAAGACGAGTACCGGCAGATGTGGCAGCAGCTTGAACAAGGTGAAGATTGGCAAGGAGAGTTGTACAACCAACGCAAAGACGGCAGCCGCTACTGGGAGCGTGCCCTGATCTCACCTTTGCGCAACGAAAAGGGGATGATTATCAATTTTATCAGCATCAGAGAAGATATCTCACGGCACAAGATTTACGAGCAGCAGCTCCAGCATCAGGCCACTCATGATGCCCTGACCGGCCTTGTTAACCGCTTTTTGCTCAAGGACCGCATCGACCAGGCAATCAGCCAGGCCCAGCGCAATAACAAGCTGGTTGCCCTGTTGTTGCTTGATCTTGACCGCTTCAAAACAATAAACGACACCCTGGGCCATGCCGTGGGAGATAAACTGCTGTGTGAAGCAGCATCGCGATTGACCGCAGCAGTACGTGAAACTGATACTGTCGCCCGCCTGGGAGGAGATGAATTTGTCGTGCTGTTAGCTGATTTTGTCGATCGCGATGTCATTAAAGTGATCGCTGAGAAGATTCGCGTTGCCTTGAGCCGACCTTTTGATCTGACAACAGGCCATCAGGTAACTCTGTCGTCAAGCATTGGTATCAGTATTTACCCCCAGGAAGGCAATGACAGCGACAATCTCATCCGCTGTGCCGACATTGCCATGTACCAGGCAAAAAAGAAGCAGGATTGTTACCGTTTCTATGCGCCGGAAATGAATCTGAGTATTCCGCACAACATCAAGGAGTTGGGCCTATGACCGACCAGCGCCACTATCAACGGATTCCGTTTTGTACAAAAGTCGACCTTCTGTTGGAGGATCGACAACTGACGTGTGATCTGGTCGACCTTGCCCTGCGCGGGGTCTTGATAAAAGCTTCCGAGACCATATCATTGCCGATCGGAAAACGCGCCCATATTCGCATCAACCTGTCGGAATCTGACCTGAACCTGACCTTCGGTGGCGAGCTGATTCACCGGAAGGATAATCTCTACGGCTTTCTGTTTGTTGACGCCGATGACGAGTCACTGACTCACCTGCGTCGCCTGCTGGAACTGAACCTCGGCGATGATGAGGAGGTGGAGCGCGAGCTCATCCACTGGCTGCAGCACCCCCGCCACTAGCGGATACTCTGCCTGCGATCTCTCATCTATGCGTTAATAAAGAGCCTCGCGGCGCACCTGCGCTACCCAATCCTTGAGCCGGGATTCCGTCAAATGCGGCTGATTGGTGACATCAAGGGGCAACCCGAGAAAAAAGTCCCCTTCAATCGCTGCCGAGTAGTGATAATCATAGTCTTCATCGGGCCATTTACCGACTATTTCGGCCCCGGCACCTCTGGCCACATCATGCAGAACCTTGATGGCGTCGACAAAGGCGTCCGGATAACCGACCTGATCACCAATACCGAACAGGGCCACCTTTTTCCCTTTGAGATTGGCTTCACGCAAACATTCAAACGCATCGTTCCAGTCATCCTGCAGGCGATCCTGTTCGTCACACCAGCTCGATGAACCCAGAATCAACAGATCACAAGATTCAAAATCGGCGCGCGTCACCTCGGCTACCGGATAGAGCCTGGCGGTACTGATCAGTTCCGCCAGACGCCTGGCGGCAGAGGCAGTATTACCGGTGGTACTGCCATAAAAGATTCCGATTTTCATAGATCACCCTTTGTCACTGTTTTGATGAACAATTAACGATGTTATTGCTGTGGCGGTTAAACATTGAAATGCAGGGGCGCGATGAATTGCGCCCGATTGTCAAATCAGGTCCACAAAACAGGGCGCGATGAATCGCGCCCCTACACCAACGCATTCAAATATTTATACACCTACACCTGGTCTGTATTTCGCCTAACCCGTCAACGTACACATGAAACCACCGGGCAACGTGGGCAATCAGGATCATCTTTTAATACCACTCCGGGATGAATGATCCGCAAACTGACCGGCTCTCCGGTACCAAGAATACAGTAAAATGGAGAAAGAACCTTGTACTCCTGACCACGATATTCTACTTCATAATAACAGTCAGGACCACGAAATTCACGGGTAATGATGCGCCCTTCGCCATCCGGGTCACTCACCACTTCCAGATGTTCCGGGCGCACTGAAACCCAGAAAGTTCCCTGTTTCTGTACCGTCGTGGTCATCGTGCCCAAAGGTGTTGATGCGATTGTGCCGTTGATTTCGGCCAGAATCAGATTAGTATGTCCGAGGAACTCCGCAACCAGAGCATTCTCCGGCTGTTGATAAATCTGTTCCGGAGTATCCAGTTGGCAAAGTTTCCCTGCCGTCATCATGCCGACCTGGTCGGCAAAGGTCAAAGCTTCAGCCTGATCGTGTGTCACCAGAATGACAGTAACACCGGCTTCCTTGATCAGCTGGCGCATTTCATTGCGGGTGGCATTACGCAAGGCTGCATCCAGGTTGGAAAAAGGCTCATCCAATAGCAGTAGATCCGGCTCGGCAGCCAAGGTACGGGCCAAAGCCACCCGCTGTTGTTGACCACCGGAAAGCTGGTAGGGGTAGCGTTTTTCCAACCCCCGCAACGACATCAGATCAAGCCACTTACCGAGGCGGAATCCGGCGCATGCCGAACATGATATTTTCTTCCACACGCATGTGGGGAAACAGGGCATAATCCTGAAAAACAATACCGATGTTTCGCTTTTGCGGCGGCAAATTGGTCACTTTGTGCCCGTGAAGAAAAATATCACCGCTATCCGGAGTTTCAAATCCCGCAATCATCCGCAAGGTTGTGGTTTTTCCACAACCACTCGGCCCGAGCAGCGCCAGAATATCCCCTTGTCGTACGGTAAAAGACAGGTCATCAACCACCTGAACACCACCGCCAAAACTTTTGCTCAACCCTTGTACACGTATCTGTTCGGTGCGTTCATCGGCACGATTATCTTGAGTCTGTTCTTTCATAGCGCTTTCTCCCGGCGCAAAATCATGCCCACAGAAATGCCGGAAAACAAAACAATAGCAGCAGCAAAGGGCGCAGCCTCTGCCATCATCCCTTCAACTGTCCGGGTAAAAACCGACACCGCCAGGGTATTGAACCCTGTCGGTGACAACAACAGGGTAATCGGCAACTCTTTCATACAGAACATAAAAACCAGAACAATTCCGGTTAGTATACCACGACGCAAACGCGGCAACAGCACATGGAAAAATGTCGCGATCGGACCGTACCCCAACGACCAGGAGGCCTCCTCCAGATTGGGACGGGCCTGCAGGATGGCGCTGCGAATGGGACCCATGGCCAGCACCAACGTGGCGACGGTCCAGGCAATAATCAGCAGCAACATGGTCTGATAAAGGAAAAAAGCCGTCTGCAAGGCGAAAAAGACCATCGCCAATGCCAGAGTCAAGGGAGGCAAGGCGTAGCCGATATAGGCGGATCGTTCCATCCAGATCACCAGGGGCGACGGATAACGTGCGGCCAGATAGCACAGGGGAAAGGCCAGCACAACCGCCAACACCGCTGCCGGCAGAGCTGCTGAAGCCGACGAGACAAAAGTCCAGGGCACCTGCAGAAAAACACTGATATCAGGTGGTGCCAACACCAGCCAGTAGGCCAGCATCATGATCGGCAACAACACTGAAGCCCCCAGAACAACAATCAGATAGAGAATCGCCAGCGGTAAAAAATTTTTCAACACGGATGGCCGAGCCGGGCGAAGAGAGCCACTGCCCACACTCGCCAAACGGCGACGGCGCAAGACAAAAATTTCCATGACGACAAAACTTAAAGCCAGTGCCAGCAGCATAATCGACAGCCAGGCGGCATAGATACGATCGAACGCACCGGCATACTGATTATAAATGGCAAAACTGAAAGCTTCATAACGCATCAGGGCAATTGCACCGAAGTCTCCCATGACATAGAGTCCGACAACCAGGTAACCGGCCAACAATCCCGGCAGCAGGTGCGGAAAAATCACCTTACGAATAATCTGGATATTGGAATAACCGAGACTTCTGGCACTCTCTTCCAGATTGCTGTCCAGCCCGAGCAAAGCCGCACGCAGGTTGAGAAACAGATACGGATAGGTGTAAAGGGCCAGAGCAATCACCGCCCCCCAATAACCCTGGATATTGGGAATCTGCAGATCAAACAACCGTGCGAACAACCCATAGTGCCCACCAATACCCATCAGAGCATAGGCCATGACATAACCGGGGATGGCCAAGGGAACGACGGCCAGAACAGTCACCAGGCGGCGCCATGGCAGATCGGTCCGCGTCACCAGCCAGGCCAGGGGTAGAGAAAGAAAAGTGCCCAATATCAACACCCCCCCCGTCAACAACAGAGTATTGATCAACAGGTCAAGATTTCTGCTGCTAAAGACCAGAGTAACAAGCTGCTGAGGTTCGGCCTGCAGTGCTCTGGCAAAGAGATAGACCAACGGCACAACCATGGCAATGGCAACAACCACTGCCGGAAGCAAAAGTATTGGAGGAGCTTTTCGACCTGCGCCGAAGATCCACTTGCGTAAATATCCTGTTTGTTGTTGCATCAATTCACTATACCCTGTCACACGACGGCAGGACACCCCGGATGGAGTGTCCTGCCAGTGAAAAGGAATATTAAAAACGATCAGACACTAGAAGTCAAAACGGTCAGTTCGCAAAATACCAATTACAACAATCCTGCTCTACGCAACAGATCCAGAGTACCACCAAGGTCGGCCAGTTGATCCAGATTGATTTTCGGCGCAGCCCCAAGGACAACCCTGGTGTCCGTCAGATCAGGGTTACTGATAACATTGGCAGTAACAGCATACTCATTGACATTCATCGTAAAATACTGCTGAGCTGCGGGCGATAACAGAAAACGTACCAGTTGAACAGCAGCATCCTGTTGCTTGCTGGTTTTTAACATCGCGATTCCGGCGACGTTGACCAGATTACCGACATCACCATCGGCAAAGAAGGTTTGCGCAACCGGATAGTCCCTGTCGGCAGCAAGAAATCTTGGCAGATAGTAATTATTGACCAGGGCAAAGTCAGCCTCTCCATCAGCGATACCTGCTACTGACGTCGTATTGTTACGGAAAATCTTCGGCTGATTGGCTTTCATTCCTTCCAACCATTCAAGGGTCCGCTGATCGCCGTGCAGAACACGCATAGCAGTTACAAAAGACTGGAAACTTCCATTAGTTGGTGGTATTGCCACCCGTCCGCGATATTGAGGCCTGGTCAGATCAAAAACGCTTTGCGGTATTTCATCCGACGTCACTCTGGTGGTCGAATAGGCGATAACTCGAGCACGACCACTGGTGGCAACCCACTGACCGGTCGTACTGGTATAGATGTCGGGCAGACCAACATAGACATTCTGCGGCAGGGTCGCCAGCATTCCAGCATTCGCCAATGCCCCCATGGCACCGGCATCCTGGCCCCAGAACAGGTCAGCCGGCGAACGTCGTCCTTCTTCCTGAATCAGCACCGCCAACTGGGCCGTATCACCGTAACGCACATTCACCTTGATACCGGTATCACGCTGAAACTGCTCTACAATAGGGCGGACGAAGGCCTCACCCCGCCCGGAATACAAGGTTAACTCCGCTGCCTGGGCCATCCCTGTCAGAACAACCAGACATACTGAAATCACTGATACATACCAGCCAATCAACTTCATTCTTTACTCTCCCTGGAAAGATTTATACGAAATGTTGAAACAATTTCTTGAGTGATAACCTTCTACACGAAATGACAATCATTATCAAGTAAAAGTGAAATATTTCTCTATTCACAGTCATCACAACAAACGGATTGCTCAAGCAGACGCTCCAATAACTCCGGTGAGTTGATGTGGACCTGGCCACGCCGATAACTGATGCCATCAATGGCAACCAATCGCTGCAGGCTGCGCGACAGGGTCTCACGGGCAACTCCCAACTCCTGAGCTGTCATCCCGATGGGACGCAGATCAACAACCAGGGTTTTTTGCTGCACACAGCAGTGGGCATGGTTCAGCTTGTGCAACAGATATGCTGCCAGTTTGCTGTCCATCCGCGAACAGCGGGTCAGGGTGCGCAAACTGCGTTCCTGTTCAACCTGCTGTGCCATCTGCTTCAGTACATTCTGATGAAAACAACCATCTGTCTGCATCAAGCGTCGGAACCACTCCTGCGGCCAGAACAGAACTTCGGAAGTTGCGGCACTGACCACATGGCTGCAGCAACAATGGCCGCTCAACAAGGATGCCAGACAAAAGAATTCACCGGGCTTGAATCGCTGGATAAGGCATTCCTGCCCATCAGGAGACAGGCGCACCAGTTGCATTTCTCCTGAAACCACAAAATGCAGTCGCTGGCAAAGCTCATCAGCATCAATACGGCCAAGACGCTTTTTATACTCACGACTTTTGGATGCTGCCGCGATCTGCTCACAGGCAACATCGTCCAAACCGGCAAACAACGGAGCCTGGTGCAAACAGATCAGCTTCTTGACATTCATCTTCATGACGCCTTCAACAGTGCGGCGGGACCATTTCCACTCATCATCAGATCGGTCATCGCCCGCCGCTCATCACAAAAGCGCTGATAAAGACGCAAACTCCGGCGCGGAGGGCCATAAACCCGCCACATACAACGCCCCTCCCAGGGCTGATTCTTGCGGGCGATAAAACCACTGACATCTTTCAGCGGATAGCCAAGAAACATCCCGACCTCATCGGGCGACTCTCCTTGACTGAACGCGACTTGCAAATGTCGCAACGCCCCGTTGACAGAGATTGGCTCCGGATAGCCCGCTCGTCGCAGAAAGGTTTGCATTGTCTTTCCGGAAAGTCGCTTATAGAGGAGGTCGTGTCGATAGAAAAGCAGTAGTGAACCTTCTTCATCGGTTCGCAACACAACCACCTGCAATGATGAATCGTTGAGCAGATCGTTGCCATATTCCTGCCAAAGTTGATACATACAGCGGCCGCAAGGCAATGTGCGCCGGACAAGGCGCAACAAACTGGCGGGCTTGACCCCCGCCAGCACTTCTGCGGTACAGGAAACGATAAAAGCGGCAAGGCAGTCTCGAGGAGAGGAGTAACGATTTACCAGGTCAACCCAGGTCAGATCTCGACGTTGCTCCGAAGCTGGAGCACAAGCAGCCACAGATCGGCTTCCGGTTACTCGATCTGTAAGTGCACCCTGAGTGACACGGCATCTGGTGTCACAATCAAGCTGATCAGCCATATTTATACCTACCTTCAAATACATATGATCATTCGGTTAAAAAAATCGTTCTTCCTAATTTACGTTATTGATTTTTGTTTTCAAAATTAACGCAAAGACCCAACGATTGCAAAGCTTTTAATATTAGATCCTTATCTACTAACGCGGGACTAAAGCGAGACCTCAACCAACTGTTGTGACAATCTATCGCGTAGACAAGAAGTAATCTGTGACAAATGTCACAAAAGTTGAGTTTTTTGATAACGGCTTTCATCTTTAGGGTTGTCAAAAGCACCCAAGACAACCCTGAGACCAGGAATAATTATTTCAATACTACTTCGGCAAGGCGTTGCCAATGACGGTCGAAAAGAACAGCGTGATAAGCTGTACCATCATCGTACCGCAGCAGATAATGAAGGGGATCGCCAAGCAACTGAAAACGCATCCGGGTACGATCAAACCCATCCAACATCAAAGGGATTAATTTAAAATCAGGATAGCGGATCATGAACAGGGCATTGTCGGCAGTGATGGCGAAGCCATAAAGTTCCATCTGTCGGTTCTCTGCCATCTGCATATGGACAATGTCCCTGTTGGTCACCAGGGGAGTAACTGTAACCCTGTCATCCATCCGCCGCAGGTTAAAAATATTCCCTTGCCAATCTTTGATAAAATATCCCCAATCAAACGGCTTCATACTGGTTGTTCTTCCCCAGATCCGGACCACCGGCGGGGCTACTCCGGCTTCAGCCAAAGCCGTGTTGATCTGCGTGGTCAGTTCATGGTCGACAGCAGTACTGTCATCATCACCATTGTAAACAATAAAGCCTTCTCCAGAAGGAACAATGGCCTGATTGGGAAATGGGAGCATCCCACGGCGACTTGATGGGTTAAAAAATGGGTAAAGAGCAATGGGGGACGGATGCAGATCGCGGGGATGATAAGGAATGCTCAAGCGGTATTCACGGATGTCGTCGGCGGAGAACAACCGACCGTTAATGTCGATGGGAAGCTTTCCGACAATGTCGAGATCCCGCCAGAAGATAAAGGGTAAAGCGGCTTCGTAATCCTGGCGGGTAAAATCCGTCTCGGTCGAGCCATAGCGAAAACGGTGTCCGCCAAGATTGTGCTGGTAGACAAAAGTATTGAGAAGCGGCGAATAAAAAATGTAGTAGTCATGACGATCATTAGCGTAGGTAGCACGATAATGCTGTACTCCAAGCAATACCGTCACCAGATACAAACCGATAATTCCGACTCGATAACCAGGGTGGGTCAACCTCTGCCCTTTAGTGCTTAAAAAACTGTCGCCGATCATGACAATAATAATCACGAGGGCGACCGGTATCCATACATCAAGAAGTTGAAACCCTCCCTTAACGGCGAGCAGCGTTGCAGCAACCACAGGGAAAAATTTCACTATTCGAACAACCGGTCGTTGCTCAATAATCACCGCCCACAATCCCAGATACCAGATCAGCGCCGGAACCAGCCAGAACAGGGCATCACGTATAGTGCTCGCTACGATGGGATCCGGGTACCAGGCGGCGACAATCAGGCTGACCACTCCTCCGGCAATGCCGTTGACAACCAGAATCGCAGCAACTCCAATGAGTAAGTGGAGCCGTATCGTCAGGGTCAGGGGAATCGGCAGATGGATCAGAATCCGGATACGATTGCGGATGATTTCCGGCAACGCTTGACAGACGGCGACAATCGTTGCCGTCAACAGATAAAATCGGACCAACACTGCATAGGGTTTTTCACCCAACTGAGCAGCATGATACCAGAGCATGGCCTGTGGTTCGGTCTGATGAAAGGAGATATCCAGCGACCACCAGAACCACAACAGCAACAGCACCACCGAGGCCCCGAGAACCGGCAGTGCCCACTTGAGCTTCAGCCACTCCTTTACCAGAATTGCCCGTGCCGCTGCCGTTTCAATATTTGCCGACATAGCCCAGAAATTTCTCCTCAAAGCCAACAGGGACTTCCTCAACCGAACATCCTGATACTGTCTGCAGTTGATGTGCGGTTGCAAAGGAATAAACAATGTTGCCGTGAAGCCTGCGTTCACTTCGGTGGATCAATTCGCCAGGATCGGACAACTCCCCGGCAATGTGATAACAACGAAACGAGCGACAGAATTCATCCATGGTCGTGTGATGGATCAAATCGACACCACCAACAATCGTCATCTGGTCAACCAGTCGCTCCAGATCGCTCATAACATGGGATGTCATCAGGACAGTTTTATCGGTTCCGGCAAGATAATCCTGTAGGTAGTCGATGAATAATGCCCGGTATCCGGCATCCAGTCCCATAGAGTAATCATCGAGTATCAGCAAGTCGGCATCCTGGGCGAGCAGCAATCCGAGAACCACCTGGGAACGCTGGCCGAAGGACAGCTGGGATAGCTTCTGATGTGGGTTGACGTCCATCAGACCAATCAACTCTGTAAAAACCCCCTGCTGCCAGCGACGATAAAATGCTGAAAAAAAACGTTCAACCTGGCTAATCGTCATTCCGTCGTAGGAAACAAAACCCTCAAACAACAGAGCAATTCGCTCACGGGAAGCAGCACTTAAGGCATGGGAGGGCTCGCCAAAGACGCGACAATCTCCTCCTTGGGGCACCAGGTAACCCATAAGGATCTTGATCAGGGTCGATTTTCCAACGCCATTCTTGCCGAGCAAGCCAAACACCCGGCCACGTTCGACACATAGACTAAAATCACGATAAATCTCTTTTCTCCCGTAGGCGTGATCAAGCCCTGTGACACTGATTACCGGCTCATGACTTGCTGCTATCACTGGAATCCTTGTTCGCCGAAATGGAAGAATCACAGCCTTTAGAACCGCAATTGCAACCGCGATTTTTGATGAGCTTGCGGTAGAGGTAATAGAGCGCCGCAATAAACACCCCCAGCAGTATCATTTCCTGCATGTCTTTACTCCCGGCAGCAAGCTGCCCAACGAAAAAGCGACCGTGCAACAAGAACCCCTCATCGCACAGCCGCTTAATCTGGTCAACTTGTCGAAACTATTTCATTTCCTTGGCCTGAACCCAGATCACCCCATCCTGGCTCAGCTCTTTTCCTTTATATTCATCATCAGGTCCAACGCCCATGGCAGCAAACCCCCACCAGCCGGCTTTGGGCAGGCCAAATGTGAAGGTGCCGTTGGCATCAGCAATCAGACTTAAGGTCACAAAACTGTCCTGGGGAGCTTCAAATTTTGGAGAACCCATGGCATTAGCGACAACATCAACATCATGATTTAAATATTCGATCTCTATCTCGGCAAAAGGAACCGGCTCTCCTTCACTCATGACGATACCACTGAAGGTTGACCCGGCCCATACGGCATAAGGTGGTGTCAGGGGTACAATTTCAGCCTTCAAACCAAGAACAGTGTTCCAGTCCGTCGGCATACCGGCAACATTGACGATCATTTTGGTGATATGTTGAATGTAGCCATCTTCGTTTGCCTCAAAATATGGGGCCGGCTGCAACACAAAAACATGATCTCCCATCCGCCGCGCAGCGTACTCGGCAGCATAACCGACACCGGCATTCTCGTTGCCTTGAAAGGAAATCTGCTTGAGGCTACCGAGCAAATCGGTTTTTTGCTCACGACTGACAACATAGAAAGCTTCTACCGAACTCAATTTGTCGGTGTCATGTTGCTTACCCATGTCCATGGTATGTTCATCTTCAAAGGGGTGAGTAAATACCATCCGCAAGGGGATAGTTCCCCCTTGTTTGAGGGCCGATTCCGGGGTATAGAGCATCTGGAAGTGAGCAAAGGCGCTCGATACCAGCAGCAGGGTCAGACAGATACTTGTCAGCAGTAACTTCATTTTTCTCTCCTTGTTTTGTGTAGTTCAACAATTACGCCATAACGGCTGTGTAAAAAACGGGTAACTATTCTGATGCTGCCTTTGGCGCAGGGCGGAAGTCCTGTGACAAGGGTGTCTGTCGCCATGGATGGCGACAGTCTAGCGG
>OBJA01000144.1_pt1 | contig 71445 bp, 61 predicted proteins | sample 1519751 | NCBI WGS metagenome assembly OBJA01 (sample SAMEA3881238, study PRJEB22517) | soil metagenome | biome: lake sediment; feature: soda lake sediment; material: sediment, water from around vicinity | place: India | collected 2013-12-23 | depth 3 m | reverse complement strand
TGGGCATTGTTGATGATAATGGTATTGGCATTGGGGATATCCAGGCCCGATTCAATAATGGTAGTAGCAACCAGCACATCGTAATCCCCATTAATAAAATCGATCATCACGCGCTCGAGCTGCTGCCCGTCCATTTGCCCATGACCGATGGCGATCTTCACGTCGGGGCATAAACGCTGGATTATTCCGGCAATCTCACCAATATTCTGCACCCGGTTGTGGATAAAAAACACCTGTCCTCCCCGGGTTACCTCGTTCATGACGGCATCGCGCAGCAGCTCCTGGTTGAAGACATGGAATTCTGTCACAATGGGATAGCGGTTCGGGGGAGGGGTGTTGATCAGCGACAGGTCGCGGGCTCCCATCAGGGAGAACTGCAGGGTGCGTGGTATGGGAGTGGCCGTCAGGGTCAGGGTATCAACATTTACCTTCATTTGCTTGAGCTTCTCCTTGGTGCTCACCCCGAATTTCTGCTCTTCATCGATGATCAGCAGCCCCAGGTTTTCAAAGTCAACATCTTTGCTGGCCAGGCGGTGGGTGCCGATGAGTATGTCGATTTTCCCCTTTTTTGCCCCTTCCACAATCTCCTTTTTCTCTTTTGGCGAACGAAAGCGGCTGATATATTCCACCTTGCAGGGAAAATCTTTCAGGCGGTCGCTAAAGGTGTTGAAATGCTGAAGGGCAAGAATGGTTGTGGGTACCAGCACGGCCACCTGTTTGGAGTCGGTTACGGCTTTAAAGGCGGCCCGGATAGCAACCTCGGTTTTGCCAAAGCCTACATCCCCGCAAATAAGCCGGTCCATGGGGCTTGGCGATTCCATATCGCGCTTCACATCCTGGGTTGCTTTTTCCTGGTCAGGAGTGTCTTCATAAATGAAAGATGCCTCCAGTTCGTTTTGCAGGTAGGTATCCGGGGAAAATGCAAATCCCTGGTGTGCCTTTCTTTTAGCGTACAGGGTGATCAGCTCCCTGGCAATATCCTTTACCTTCTGCTTGGTTTTGTTCTTCAGGTTGGCCCATGCATTGCTGCCCAGACGATGCAGGGCAGGGGCAGTGCCCTCCTTGCCACTGTATTTGGCTATGCGGTGCAGGGAGTGAATGCTGATGTACAATACATCGTTGTCCTTGTAAATCAGGCGTATGGCTTCCTGAAGCTTTCCATTCACCTCGATTTTTTCAAGCCCGCTGAATATACCTACCCCATGATCAATATGAGTAATATAATCACCAGGCTTCAGGCTGTATAATTCCCGGATGCTAAGGGCTTGTTTGCCCGCAAATTTATCGCGGATGCGGAAACGGTGGTAGCGATCGAAGATCTGGTGGTCGGTGTAGCAGGCAATTTTATGCTCATGATCAATGAAACCCTCATGCAGGGTAAGCAGCAAGGCATCATGCTGAAAGCCCATTGCCTTTTCTCCTGTATGCATGGTCTCGAAGATGGAATGGATGCGGTTGATCTGCCTGGGGTTTTCCGACAATATGATGTTTTTGATCTGGCTGGTAGTATTTTCTTCCAGGTTTTGTACAAGCAGGTCAAAATTTTTGTTGAACGAGGGTTGTGGTGAAAAGTTGAATTCCAGTGAATCCTTGCTTATCAAAGGGCGGCCAAATTCAACAAGCCGGGTTTCCTCCAGGACCTGGCGGTAGGCTGCAGCATCCATGAACATGGAATGGGGGTCCAGGTGGTTAATATCGGGATGCAGGTCCATGAAAGCTTCCCGGGCCAGCTCGAACCCTTGCTGCATGCGTTCCATGGCAAGGGGGGTGTCCTGCGACCAAACCAGGGTGTTGGAAGGCATGGAATGCAGAAGAAACTCGCGTGACTCTTTGCGGGCATCCAGCTTGCCAATATCGGGCAGTATGCTGATGCGCTCGTAGGATTTGACCGATAATTGTGTTTCGGGGTTAAAGCTGCGCAGGCTTTCCACGTTATCGCCCATTACCTCGATGCGGAATGGGAAATCGTTGGAAAAGGAAAAAACATCAATGATGCCTCCCCTTAAGGAGAACCGCCCCGGTTCCACAACAAAGTCGGCCTGTTCAAAGCCATATTCCAGGAGTACATCCAGAAGGAAGTCAACCGAGAGCTGCTCTCCCTGATGAATGCTGAGCACATTTTTTTTCAGGGTTTTTCGCGATACTACCTTTTCGCACAAGGCTTCGGGGTAACTTACAATGATTATCTTACGGGCCTCGGTCGATAAGCGGTTCATCACCTCGGATCGCAGCAGCACGTTGGCATTATCTGTTTCGGTATACTGGTAAGGGCGCTTAAAGGAAGATGGGAAAAGGAAGATGTTGCGGTTTTCGTAGCTTTTATCTTTCTCGCCCAGCAGGTTTTCCAGGTCATTGAAAAAGTAGGCAGCCGATTCCCGGTCGGAGAGGATCATCAGGAAAGAGTTCCTTAGCGAACGGATGGCAGAGGCAGCCAATACTGCTGCAGCCGAACCGGCCAGTCCGCTGATATTTAAAGAAGCTGCCTGGTTCTGATTCAGAAATGCTGTTAATTGCCTGATCCTGGAAGTAGAGGAATAAAAATCAGTAAGTCCTTCAGGTTTCAAACTATGCAGGCTTTAAGAAAGTGCAAACGTAAGGGTTTTTTCAAAAATATAAAATACAAAAAAAGCTAACAGCAGCCTGTGAAGCTTTCAGTAATTTATAAGGAAAAACAATAAAAGGGCGGCAGGGGTTCAGAATACTTCGTTTTTAACAGCCTGTTGTTTTGGCTGTGGTGTTGTTTCCCGCAAGTACTGTTCGATTTGGTTGACCATTGCTTTTGGGCCGGTAAAAAAGGGTGCTCTTTCGTGCAGGTTTTCCGGTTGTATCTCCATGATCCTGCCAAAGCCATCACTGGCCTTGCCCCCGGCCTGTTCAGCGATAAAAGCTATGGGGTTGCATTCGTAAAGCAGCCGCAATTTTCCTTGGGGGTTCTTCAGGGTTCCGGGATATAAAAACACCCCGCCACGGATCAGGTTACGGTGAAAGTCGGCAACCAATGAACCAATATAGCGTGAAGTATAAGGGCGGTTGGTTTGTGGGTCATCTTCCTGGCAATATTTGATATATTTTTTGATCCCATCAGGGAAATAAACATAATTGCCTTCATTGATGGAGTAAATGGTTGATCTGTCAGGGAATTTCATGTTGGGATGCGACAGGCAAAATATACCCACAGAAGGATCCAGGGTGAAGCCGTTGACTCCTTTGCCGGTAGTATATACCAGCATGGTAGAAGAGCCATAAATGATATATCCTGCAGCAACCTGGTTTACTCCGGGTTGCAGCAGGTCTTCGGTGGTGCCGCCTCCGAACTCCGATTTGCGGCGATAGATGGAGAAAATGGTGCCAATGGAAACATTTGCCTCGATATTGCTGGATCCATCCAGGGGATCAATGGCAATCACATATTTTCCCAGGTCCGAGAACTCATTGTTAAAGGTAATTACCTGCTCGTTTTCCTCCGAGGCGATCGCGCAGCATTCTCCTCCTCCTTTCAGGGCGGTGATGAACATGTCGTTGGCATAGACATCCAGTTTTTTCTGAGCCTCTCCCTGGACGTTTTCTCTTCCGGCCGATCCCAGGATGTCTACCAGGCCGGCGGCATTGATCTCGCGGTTGACGATTTTGGCAGCCGTGGTGATGTCGTTCAGCAGGCGCGTAAGGGCACCTTTGGCATGTGGATATTCCGACTGCCGTTCTATTATAAACTCTGTGAGGGTTTTGATTTTTCTGCGGGGGACCATGTTTTTTTGAAGTGTTATTTATGCTGCAAGAAACTAAATTTTATGATCTAAAACAAAGAATTTGTCGCTTTTTTCTTCATTGTCGTATTTTTGCAATCGATTGCGGGAAATGCGCTGTAAATATTGGAAAAACACGGGCTAAGTTGCTGATACTTTAAGATTTTAATAAGGATTAGCCGGTTATCACTACATCGCGCAGCATGCTTAAAGCCGACAGTACCGAGCGAAGGATGTTGCGTTCGCGGCTGTCGCCAAACTGGAATTTTTTGCTTGTCACTTTATTGTTGCCTGCTACGGCAATCCAGACTGTTCCCACGGGTTTTTCGGGGGTACCGCCTTCGGGGCCGGCAATGCCACTGACGGCGATGGAATAATCAGTGGAAAATATGCTGTTTGCTTGCGTGGCCATGGCTTCCACTACCTGCTGGCTTACCGCCCCATATTTTTCAATCAAAAGGGGATCAATATTCAGCAATTTTTCCTTGATCTCATTTGAGTAGGCAACAATACTTCCCTTATACCAGGAAGAACTTCCCGGCACGCTGGTGATGTGATGGGCGATATAGCCCCCTGTGCAGCTTTCGGCCGTCGAGAGGCTCTGGCCTCTTTCCAGCAGCAGATGACCGGTTACTTCCTGCAGGGTATCGCGATCATAGCCCCAGATGTACTGGGGAATCAGCTCCTGGAGCTTGCGGGCTTCCTGCTCTACATTTCGGCGCACCTGCTGTTCGTCGGCTCCCTTACCTGTCAGACGGATGCGCACCATCCCGGGTGAGGGCAGATATGCAAGCTGTATGTTCGTGGGCAGCTCACTCTCCCAGGGAGAAATGATGTCGGACAGGAAGGATTCCCCGATGCCCTGGGTCAGAATGGTCTTATGAACTATATGGGTTTTCTCGGCCCAGTTTTTAATTTTTGGCAATACCTCATGGGTGAGCATATGCTTCATCTCAAAAGGAACACCAGGCATGGCTACGAAGATTTTACCATCTTTTTGAAACCACAGCCCCGGAGCAGTGCCGTTTGGGTTCAGGATCATGGTGGCATTGTGTGGAACCATAGCCTGCTGGCGGTTGCGCTCGCTTAGCTGCAGGCCCCGACTGCTGAAAAGGGCGATGATATTGTCGAGCACCTGCTGGTTGAGCTCCAGACGGGAATTGAAAAATTCGCAAAGTGCTTCCCTGGTCACATCATCACGGGTAGGGCCCAGGCCCCCGGTCATCAATACCAGGTGACTTCTTTTTTCAGCCTCCGCCAGCATGCGGATGATCTCGGACCTTGAGTCGGTAATGGCGGTGATCTGGCTGACGCTGATCCCTGAAAGGTTAAGCTGTTCGGCCATCCAGCTGGCATTGGTGTTCACTACCTGCCCAATGAGCAATTCTTCGCCTATTGAGATGATTTCAGCGGTCATAAATCGCGATTTTCAGATGGGCAAAATTACCACAAACAAAAGCAAAAACCTAATGTGTTGAAAAGGTTCTTCTGTAGTTGCTGGTTAGGATTTCATATAATATTTTAATAATTTTGGAGCTTGTGCCTTTTGAATTCTCCCTTTGGGGAAAAATTCAGGCAGGCCTGCTTAAATTATTAATTTCCAGTATTTTCAATTTTGCTTCTGCTGTCGAAACTCCTGCAGAAGCCTTTTTTCTTTTAAGATGAAGCAATATAAAGAATCGGAATTAATCATCAATCCTGATGGCAGTGTTTATCATATCGGGCTGCGCCCCGAACATATTGCCCCCAATGTTATTGTGGTGGGCGATCAGCATCGGGTTCCTGGCATCAGCAAATATTTCGATAAGGTGGAGTTCAGGATACAGAACCGGGAGTTTCTGACCCATACAGGTACCTTTAACAAGCAACGCATCACGGTACTTTCCACGGGAATAGGTACCGACAATATTGATATTGTGATCAATGAACTGGATGCTGCAGTGAATATTGATTTGCAGCAACGCCTTGACAAGCCCGAACATACAGCGCTGAATATTGTTCGTTTGGGTACTTCCGGTGCCCTGCAGGGCGACATTCCGGTAGATACTTTTGTTGCTTCCTCCCATGGGCTGGGAATGGATGGCTTGCTGAACTTTTACAGGTATCCGGAAGATCTTGCTGAAAATGAACTATCTCAGGCATTTATTGAACAAACCGGATGGAATAGCCGTCTACCTTATCCTTATATTGTGAAATGTTCAGACATGCTGATGAATAAGATAGCCCATGACCTTACCCGGGGGATCACAGCAACTGCCTCTGGTTTTTATGGGCCACAGGGTCGGGAGTTGCGTCTGCCGCTGGCCTTTCCAGAGTTGAACGAGCGCATTGAAAAGTTCAGCTTCCAGGGCCACCGCATCACCAACTTTGAAATGGAAACTTCAGCACTGTATGCCCTTGGCAAAATTTTGGGCCATAATACCCTTACTGTGTGCAATATTATAGCCAACCGGGTGAGCAGGCAATTCAGCAGGGATTATAAGGTGTCCCTTGAAAAACTTATCCAGCTGGTTCTGGAGCGCTTGACAGCCTGACAGTAATCCGGATTTCCAGGATTCTGAAGGCATAATAACTTAAAAGCCATGGACGATCAGGTAAAAATCCGACAGATGCAGGCGCTGATCAGTATGGTTGATGAACCCGACCCGCTGGTCTTTCAGGATATTGCCATGCGTTTGCAAGCCTTCGGCCCTGAAGCTATACCATTTCTTGAACAAGCCTGGGAGAACAACCTGGATCCCGGCATGCAGAAACGCATCGAGGAACTGATCCACACGATACAATTTGAGCATATTGCCTCTGAGTTTTCCCTATGGGTGCAGGGCGGCTGCCGCGACCTTCTGGAAGGTTGGATCATTCTGACCCGATACCAGTACCCCTTTGTTGACGAAAGCCATATTTATTATGAGATCAGCCAGATCCGCAAAGACATCTGGCTGGAGATCAATGATAACCTCACGGCTCTCGAGCAAGTAAAAATCTTTAACCATGTTTTTTATAATATTCATGGATTTAAAGGTGATGTGGAAGGGTACCATTCTCCCGAGAACTCCTTTCTGAACAAGGTGCTGCAGTCGCGAAAAGGCAATCCCCTCTCCCTGAGTATTGTTTATCTCTCACTGGCACAAAGCCTGGATATACCCGTATTTGGGGTTAACCTTCCGGAACATTTTATCCTTGCATACACGGGAAATACATTTGATCCGGATACCATGATGATGGAACGGCAGACCGTGCTGTTCTACATCAATGCATTCAGTAAAGGAATGGTTTTTACCCGTAAGGATGTCGAAGATTTCATCCGCCAGCTGAATCTGGAACCACAGCATTCATATTTTGAACCCTGTTCAAATGCAGATATTATCCAGCGAATGCTTAACAACCTGATCATAGCCTATCAGCGGATTGAAAATCTGGAAAAAGCCAAGGAGATGATCAGGCTTCGCGGGATATTGACTTCCGGCAATCCGGAAGATACTATTATCTGATGGTGGTTTATCCAGGCCATCAGCAACTATAAAGATCCCGGGAAAGGAACCTCAGGGTTGTGGTAAATGATGATCCGCCGGTAGCAATTGCCTGAACTGCTTTTATTCCACCAGGGCTGCTTTCAGCCTGGCCAGGGGTAGTTTTTCCTCCAGGCCTTCTTCATGGATGGTTTGAAAGACCGATTCTGTACTGATCATTGCGGATTTCATGGCAAAGAAAAGTATGGAATAAATGGATGCATTGCGTACTCCGATTCCGCGGAAATCATGCTGAATAATCTTGGCAGCAGTGGGTGGGGGCTGCAGGCTGGAATCGATATACAGTGTTCCGCTGCTCATGCTGGTGATTCGCTGGCGGTTGTGAGCCAGGCCATCGGCAGAGGTGATGATCACGATCTCCGGGATGTTGATGCCGTGAAAATGGATCTCATTTGGTGAGAGGTTTATTTCAGCAGTTGAGAATCCCACACCCACAGTCACCGGGTAACTACCCTTCTGGGTTACATGCAGGCCCGAACGCATGGCGGCCTTGCCAAGCAGGTTGGCAGCAAGCTGAACCCCTTCACCGGCCGAGCCACTTAATACAATCGACACGGGTGACTTCAGGTAGTGGTTGAATGATTTCTCAATAATGGGTACATTGGCCAACAGATTGTCGGATTTTTTGCCCTGCTGGTTTTCGAAGGTCTCCCTGCGGTTGATCCATTGCCCGATACTTTTTCCTGAACTTTCAACCACTTCGGTTAGTTTTCTTTTTGGGTTAAGTTTCACTCCGTAGCTTGGGCAGATTTCCATGACCTCCACAAGCGAAAAACCCTTTGTGCCCAGGGCAATGGCCAGTTTGTCGGAGATATCGCCGATACCCAGGATCCGTGAAACATATGTTGCACCAGCCGTGTGGGAGAGGGCACATATGTCGTAACCGGCAAAAGGGTTGCCTTCGTAGGAGGTAGTGGTCCGGAATCCCTGTGGGGTAAGCCCGCTGGTTTGCCCACCGGTCATCCCGTAAAGCATGTTGTTGTGAACGATCACTGTCATGTTCAGGTTTAGCCTGGCAGCCTCCATAATATGCTGCAGCCCGATGGTAGAGCCTCCGTCGCCTATAAATACCACAACTTTCTGGCCGGGTTTTTCCAATCCGAAGGTGATTCCTGCACCCAGGGCCACGGAGCGTCCATGCAGCCCGTGCACCGTGTGGGTGTTCAGGCATTTGTCAATGATCCCATGACAGCCAATATCAGTGACCATGATCACGTCAAGGGGCAGATACCCCAGTTTTTCAAGGCCTCTGACCGTGTGTTTGGCAATCAGGTCGTGGCCGCAGCCTTTGCAGTAAGGCAGTGCATCGGTATTCAGTAAGGGCTTGCTCATGATTGTACCTCCTTGATTATGTCGTGCGGGGTGATCATCTTTCCCATTGCTCCTACAAAACGAAGATGCGGGGGTTTCTGAATGCCAAATAAAATATCCCCGAACTGGTTGTTTATATTTTCCTCGGCGATGACAACCCGCTCATAGCGGTTAATGATATCCCTGTAGATTTCCGGAACCGGCAGCAGTGTTTTTGGTACCAACAGTGACACCTTTTCCTGCCTGCTGCGCAGATGCTCGGCTGCATCGCGTGCGGCAGCAGCTGTGATGCCGTGGGCAACGATCAGGCAGCCAGCATCTTTCTGCTCATCGAGTGAATAAAACTGGTAGTCCTTCATCCTGTGGTGAACTTTTTGTTCAAGGCGAAGGGTATTGGCCATGGCCTCTGGATTTGAATGCTGTAAAATACCCTGCTGGTCATGGGTTGAGGCATTCAGGCGCACCTGTTGTTTTGCCTGGCTCACGGGCAAAAAGTCGGGAACCATGTTAACGGGCTTGTACGACTGGTAAGTGTCCCCGTTTTCAAACATCTGGTACTGCACCTTTTCGATGGGTTCAAGGAATGCCAGGTTGAAGCTCTTCTGGGTCATTACCTCTTCCTTGGAAGTGAGCAGAACAACGGGTGTCCGCAATTTAACCGCTATTTCAGCAGCCCTGGCCGACAGTGTCCAGCAGTCCTCAAAGGAGGAAGTTGCCAGCACAGGCATGGGATGCCCCCCCGAGATTGAACCCTTAAGCAACAGAAGGTCTCCCTGGGCTCCGCAGGTAGCGGTTCCGGTGGCCGGCCCCAGGCGTTGTACCAGGATAATCACCATTGGCAGCTCCATCATATAGGCCATGTTGATTGACTCCAGCATCAGGGCATAGCCGGGAAAGGAAGTGGCTGTAATGGGAAGCTTGCCTGCAGCAGCCAGGCCCGACATCCACTGCAGGGTGGTGATCTCGTCGGGAGCAGGCAGCATCAGCTCCATTCGTTGGCTGCCATACTGGTAAAGCAGGTTGGCAGGAGTGATGGGATATCCTATGAAGGCATTTGCCCCGGCCCTTGCCAGGGATTCGATGATCAGGCGTGAACCATCGATCAGCGTCCTATTTGCTTTGGTCTTCTCTGGCATAAACTACTCCTTTTTTAATCAGTTGGTTAATTTGCTGCCCGTCCATATCCAGCCATTGCTGTAGGATCTGCCGGGTATGCTCCCCGTAATGGGGAGGAGGGGTAAGGTCAGCTACGGTCATCGGATCACTGGTGGTAAAGGCTACCGAGCGTACCCCCCGGATTGACATGCCGTGGCTATATTTTCCTTCAAGCAACATCTCCCCGGATTCAGCCACCTCAAATACTTCCTGCATGTTGAAAACCCCTCCCGCAGGGATGCGCTTTTGGCCCAGAAGTTGAAGTATTTCATCCCTGGTATAATGCCCTATGAGTTCCTGAAGCCGGGTGTTGATCAGCGATTTGTTGATCACCCGGTTCTGGTTTTTTGCAAAACGGGGATCCTCGCCCAGTTCCCCGTGCCCCAGGGCCTTTACCAGCTCGCGGAACTGTTTGTCGGTGCCAACGGCCAGTACTATGCCTTTTTTATCGCGGGTTGAAAAGATGGTTCCGTAAGGCACGATGTTGGGATGATCCGATCCCATTCGTTGGGGTACCTCTTCACCCACCAGCCAGTTGGTGGCCTGGTTGGCAAGCGAAGAGATGCCTGCCTTCAGCAGGGAAGCCTCAATATACTGTCCTTTGCCGGTGCGTTCGCGCTGAAAAAGGGCCAGAAGTATTGCCTCCTTCAGGTGATGGGCAGCCAGTATATCCATCAGGGCCACGGGCATCTTGGTTGGGGGACCATCAGGTTCACCATTCATGTAGGTGAAGCCGCTCTCGGCCTGAATGATGGCATCAAAGCCTGCACGGGGATTCTTTAATCCATAACCTGTCAGGTGTGAGTAGATAAGCCGGGGATTATGCTGTTTCAGAGTGGGATAATCCACCTTAAGTTTCTCGGCATCCCCTGGTTTATAGCTTACCAGCACAATGTCGCATTGTGCGGCAAGCTGGTAAATGATCTGCAGGCCTTCTTCCTGACACAAATCCACAGCAAAAGACACCTTGCCCCAGTTTACGCAGGAAAAGTAACCGGAGATGTCGGTATCGGCTGCCTCCTTTGGAAGTTTCCAGTTGCGGGTTACATCCCCCCGGGTGGTAACATTTTCCACTTTCAAAACGGTGGCTCCCAGTTCGGCGAAGAACATCCCCACGCTGGGGCCTGCCAGCACGCTGGCCAGCTCCAACACTTTTATGCCTGTCAGCGGTGTTTTTTCTTCCATCATACTCTTTATTTGCCCTGTTCAGAGGGCAGTTTCCTGGGTTTTTTGCTTCCTGCAATATTACCAATAAAAATGAATATTATTGCAGCACCAACGGCAACATAAGTGTCTTCAATACGCGGGAAACCAAAGTAACGTGCAACAATGTTGGCAATCACGGCAATGGTGCCTCCAATGAATGCCAGGCGCACCCCTTCAATGGTAATCCAGCCGCGGCTATAAATACCCATCATGATCACAATGGCCCCGATGGCCCTTATCCCGTATGAAATATAGGCTGTATCCAGGATAGCCCCTGAACCATAATAAGCAAGGGGAATGGTGAGCAGGTTTACAACGATCACCAGTTTTCGGGCCGTTGAGATCAGTTTGCTGTCAACTGCGGTTTTATTGATCAGCCCGTGGTAAATATCTTTTGTGGCAATGGTTACCACAGCAAAATTTACAGGTCCCACAGTTGAAAGGATAGCAGCCAGAATACCTGCCAGGGCGATGCCTCCCAATATAGGGTGGATAAACCCGGGAGTTGTCATCAAAGTAGGAAGCACCATCTTGGGGTTGATCACCTGAAGGGCATTATCCCACAGGGGGCTTTCGGCCCCTGCAGTGGCAAAGTATCTTCCGGTGCGCGCCACAAGACCCAGCAGGGCCACCAATATCCCGAAAGGAGCGATAATAAATGCCGAAACAATGGCTGCCTTTCGGGCTATAGGAGCAGTACGGGCAGCAAATATTGGCTGAATACTTGCCTGTCCGGCCATTCCCCCAAGCACCCCGCCCAGGATCAGGCTCCAGGCATAGGCAAGCCCCCCGCTGAAAGGATTGTACAAGTTGTCGGGCGAACCTTTCTCGATCATGATGTTTTGCAAGCTGGCAAACCCACCCACATCATTCACCCCGATAATGGCAGCAACCCCTATTCCAAAGAACATGATGATCACGTGAATGATCCCGGTTATGGCCAGTGCATGCATGCCGCCTACATAGGTATAGATGGTGATGATCACCGAGGAAATGATCACCGAATGCAGCCAGGGCGTGCCAAACATTGCCGAAACAACGCTGGCCGCGGTTTGCAGCTGCACGAATGCCAGCACCACATAGGCAAACAGGAAGGCAATGGCTGAAATGGCCCTGGCCCTTTTGCCAAAAAGGTTCTCCAGCATTTCGCTCACCGTGTGTACGTTGTTTTGCCTGTAGTGCCTGGCAACCGTAAACCCGATAATGATCATGCCAATGGCAGTGGATATATTATACAAGATGGGCTGCATGGTGCCGGTGGTAAACGCCTTTTCACTTACTCCAATGGTGCTCATTCCCCCCAGCCATTCAGATGCAACCACTACCGCACAGGCAATAACACCCAGGTTGCGCCCGGCTATCAGGTAATCGGCAGCTGAACGGCTGGCTACTTTTCGGGTAAACAGGGATATCAGGGTGATCAGGCCAAAATAGGCAACAACTATCAGCAGATAAATATTCATTTCGGGGCTTATAAATTTAGTGGGGTGATGAATTCAGAAAAGCGGGCAAACAGATTGTATTTATCCGGAGCTGAATATCATGACCTGAAAATTAAAAAAGAATGAATCTGAATATGAGTACATTCAGGCCCCGGAAGAACCCCGGGGATTGCCCTGACAGAGGCGCAAAAATAAAGAATTACTTTTAATATGCAAAAGAATTCCCCGGACAGGTTGTTGGGTTATTAGGTTATTTGGTTGTTTGGTTGTTTGGTTGTTTGGTTATTGGGTTATTGGGTTATTGGGTTATTAGGTTTTTTAAGTTTTTTAGGTTATAAGGTTATAAGGTTGTTATAAGGTTGTTTGTACCAACAACCCATTAACCCATTGACCCATTAACCCAACAACGCAATGACCTAATAACCTAATAACCTCATCCCCTGGTTCCCAGGTAGATACATCCCCCGATATTATCATATAGGCTTCCTGTAACTGCTGATAGGCTATTTGGCAGATGGTGCATCCGCAATATCCCTAAAAAGGCAAATACAAGGGCCTCCTTGAATTCAATGATCCTTGCCGGGGGGATGATCGTTTGGGTGTATGGCTGAAGCTGCTTTGCGATCTGGCCGGTCAGGAAGCTGTTGTAAGCCCCTCCTCCGGTGATCAGCATCTGCTGGCCGGGCACTTTGCGGGTGCAAAGGGCTATCTGCAGGGCAATATGTTCGTAAAGGGTCCGCAGCAAATCCTTCAGGGGAAGTTCGTGTGTTCTGATCAGTGGCATAAAATGCTCCATAACCCATTCCTCACCCAGACTTTTTGGTCCCCTGACATGGTAGAAATCAAGTCTGTTGAGCTGTTCCAGCAGCCCGGCATCAATATTTCCATTTGCTGCAATGGCTCCTGCTGGGTCAAACTGCAGGAATCCCTCCAATGAATGACCTGCAGGCAAATCCGAAGAATACTCCACTGCAGGCAGGTTGGCCTCGCGGATCAGGCGGTTGATCACGAAGTTCACCGGGCAGATATCGAATGCCGTCCTGATCTTATTCTCCACAAATGATATGTTTGCAAATCCTCCCAGGTTCAGGCAATATTGGTAATCCGCAAAAAGGTGGTGGTCGCCTATTGGCACCAGGGGAGCTCCCTGTCCATTCAGGGCAACATCCAGTGAACGGAAGTCGCACACCACGGGCAAGCCTGTGCAGGCGGCAATGGCTGCACCGCTTCCTGCCTGAAAGGTGTAGCCCATCCCGGGCCGGTGAAACAGGGTATGGCCGTGGCTCGCAATTATCCCGGCTTGGGTAATTCGATGGTGTTGAATAAACTCGTTGACCTTTTGGCCGATATATATTCCGTAGTCGTAATGAAGCTTAACCAGCTGATCTCCCGGCAGGGCAGGGGCTTGCCTTAAGCGCTCCTCCCAAAGGGAAGGATAGGGCAAGGTATTGGCCTGATGCAGTTCATATTTCCAGCCTGATTCATGCCTTGTAAAGGAGCAATATGCCAGGTCCAGCCCATCAAGAGAAGTGCCCGACATGATCCCTATGGCGAAATGAGGCTGCATGGGCTATAAGTGTTGGATGAGTTTTTCAAGGGCAATTCCCCTTGACCCCTTGATCAGGATGCGTCGCCCCTGAATGGGGTTCTGCATGAGCCAGCGGGCAGCTTCGTCCACATGGTTGAAATCGCGTACTCCATCATCGGGAGTTATAGCTTTTTGAAAAAGCGGGCCAACAAAAATGACCAGTTCATATCCCTGCTGAAGGACCTTTTGCACCATGGCAGCATGTTCTGCCGGGGAGTCCTCACCCAGCTCCAGCATGTCGCCAAGGATCACCACCCTGGGAAGGTCGCTGAACTGGCTGAAATTTTCAATAGCAGCCGACATACTTGTGGGGTTGGCATTGTAAGCATCCATGATAATGCTGTTGTGCGGGGTCTGGATGATCTGCGAGCGATGATTCACAGGCTCATAGCTCTCAATGGCATCAATGATCTCCTGTAAGGGAACTCCAAAATACAGACCAATTGTCAGGGCGGTAAGGATATTTTCTGCATTGTAGCCACCAGTGATCCTGGAATTTATGATTCCCTCAATACCCCGGGAAGCCTGACCGAATGCCTGGTTGGTGCGAAAGTGCATCTTCACCAGGGGAAAGGATTCAATAATGGTTCCCGAACAGTGATTCTGATCCGCTGTTCCGTATTTCACCACGTTTGCCCCACCGATCATATTCACCAGTTTGGGATGGTCGGTATTGACAAAGAGGGTTCCACCATGGCTTCTGACAAAATCGTAAAGCTCCCCTTTTCCTTTGGCAATATTTTCTATGCTGCCGAATCCTTCAAGGTGGGCTTTCCCGATGTTGGTGATGATTCCGAATCCGGGCATGGCCAGTTTTGCCAGGGCCTCAATTTCGCCTACATGATTGGCCCCCATTTCCACAATGCACATTTCCAGGGGTTGTTTCCAGGAGAGCAGGGTCAGGGGCACTCCAATATGGTTGTTCAGGTTGCCGGCGGTGGCATTTGTAAGGAACTTACGGGCCAGCACCCTGTGAGTAAGCTCTTTTGTAGTGGTTTTCCCGTTTGAGCCTGTAATGCCGATCACGGGAACATGGAACTGGCTGCGGTGAAAAACTGCCAGCTGCTGAAGGCTCTGAAGCACGTTGTCCACTACCAGGTGATTCTCCCTGCCTTTGAGGGCGGGATCATCCACTACAGCCAGAATGCTGCCCTGCTTCAGGGCGGCAGCTGCAAATTTGTTTCCATCGAAATGCTCCCCTTTAAGGGCAAAGAACAGGCTGCCCGGGGTGGCTTTGCGGCTGTCGAGGCAAATGCCTGCACCCTGAATAATCAGCCTGTGTAATTCGGTAACAGATGAAGTGGTCATGTTATATAAAAAAGCCCCATCTGTATTCGTTACAAATGGGGCCCTGTTTAAATTAGTATCTTTTGGTTAACGGCCCATTGGACTGCCTACCCTGATCATTGCACAGCGGAAGCCAATGTCATTGGTGGCTTCATGCTGGTCAAGGAAGCGGCGGGTGCCCGGGGAGGTCCAGTACACGCGGTCGCGCCAGCTACCGCCTTTATAAACCCTTGCATTATCGTTGATCAGGCTGCTGATACCGTATTCATACATGACTGAATTGGGATCGGCTTTTTCATCTTCCCCGAAAAACAGGCTTGACATCAGGTCACCATCGCGGTAACCAATGTTGTCGGAATAGCGGTAGTTGCGGCGGGTAGCGTTTTCTTCAACGGTGACCGGGCGACGTACCATTTGCCCGAATTCATCCTTGGGAACAGGCCTTCCTTCTGAATCGGTTGCCAGGGTGGTGAAAATGTTGCCACGGAAGGGGCGGAAATCGGCAACATCTTCATGAGAAAGCGGGCGGTAAACATCCTGAACCCATTCGCTCACGTTGCCGGCCATGTTGTAAAGGCCGTAATCATTGGGCCAGTACGAATATACGGGTGCTGTAATTTCCGCTCCATCGTTCAGGTTTCCCGCAATACCCATCATGTCGCCCCGGCCCCGTTGCACATTGGCCATGAAGATACCACGGGTTTTTCTTTCAGCACTGCGCACATTATGACCAGCCCAGGGATATTGTCTTCTGTCCAGAACGCGCTCATAAACAGTACTTCCTACCAGTCCAAGGGCTGCAAACTCCCATTCAGCCTCCGTTGGAAGCCTGTAGGTGGGAAGCAGTATACCGTCCTGCTGGCGAACCCGGCGCTCGCCTGTCCCCCTTGGATCCAGGTCACGAAGGTTGCGGCGAACTTCCCCCTCGTACTGACCGGCAAGGTAAGCCTCGGTATTGAAGTTTCTTTCGTTTACCTGGTCAGTATCCCAGTTCAGGACACCCTCGCGGATCAGTATCATTTCATTCACCCTGTCGGTACGCCACGCTGCATATTGGGATGCCTGCACCCAGCTAACACCTACTACCGGATAATCGCGGTATGCAGGATGACGCAGGTAGTTCTCCACAAAGGGCTCGTTGTAGGCCAAAGGATCGCGCCAAACAAGAGTATCGGGAAGGGCATTGACGTATACTTCGGGGTATGTCTCCCCAAATACCCGGCTTAACCAGTACAGGTATTCCAGGTAGTCAAGATTGCGAACTTCGGTTTCATCCATATAAAAAGAAGATACCGTAACCCGGCGCGGAATGTTGTTCCAGTCGAACATTACATCGTCGGTGGTGCGGCCCATGACAAAAGTACCCCCTTCGATAAATACTAGACCAGGCCCGGTTTCCTGCTCCTGGTAGGCAACTACCTCAAAACCACCTGTGCGCGGATCGTTATAGGTCCATCCGGTAGTCGGAGAACTTTGTTTTCTACAAGAAAAAAGAAAAGCAGTAGCCAGAACAATAACTATCATTGTCAGGCTTTTGGAATTTCTTGTCATATTGGTTCTTTTTGAATTGGTACAAAAATAACTAAAAACTGATACAGTTTAGTATGCATGATTTCATATTTTTTAAAGCACAATGTAAATTCCGTGAAACACGGACCAGCCAACCTGGTAATCAACCCCCAAGAAAACCTGATAATTAGGACTCCTGCCCCCTATACCACGTCTTTTCTACGGGTTTTTGTCCTCTCCCTTTTAAGGCTGAGGAATTTCTTTTTCATCTATTGAACGTATAATCACAAGCTTTGTTACAAGTCTTTAACAAAAACCTTATCCCCAGGCATAACTTTTTTATTTTTGTATTAGTCTTTGATGGTCATAAAATTTTAAAAATTTTTTTTCGTTTATTAAAAGGCTGTTTGTTGTTCTTTCGTCGGTGATAAAAAAAGGAGTTTTTGCAGGATTTTTTGAAGCCCTTGTCTGAATACTGCTTCTTAATTATTATGTTTTACAGTTAGATGAAAAAACTGTACTTGGTTTTGCTTCTTCAGTTGCTCGTCCATGCAATGGGTTATTCCCAGGGTGGCCGCAGCTTTGAACTGTTCTGGAACAGGCAGCAGGATGCCGTTCTGTTTTTTGAGGGAGCCCTTTTCAATGACTCGCTTGAGAATATCCCGTTTTTTGTTTTTCAGGATAATGCTGAGGTTCCTTTCTTTCGCCAGGATTTCTCGCTTGTTTCCCCCGTTTTTGAACCTGTAGGAGCAGATGAGCAGGAGATTCTTGAATCCTCGGGATTCTATCAGAACCAGGTCTTGCTTTACCAGGGAGAAGAATTTGTGCAGAAAGAGCGATCCTCCTATGTGGGATTTTACCCTTTCCGGTTCAATACTGCTACCGGTAATTTTGAAAAACTACTTAGTTTCCATCTGGAAAGCAGCCTTAAGTATGATCCCGAAGTGCATTTTGAAACCAAACAAATATACGCCCCAAACAGTGTACTTTCAAGAGGAACCTGGTTCAAGCTTTGTATTGACAAAACGGGGATCTTTCGTCTTGGATTCAATGAGCTGACCGGGTTGGGTGTGAATCCAGCTGCAATTCAGAAAGAAAACATACGCCTGTTTGGTAACGGCACAGGCATGCTGCCCGAGGCCAATGATGCTGCCCGTGTGGATGATCTTCTGGAAAATGCCATTTTTGTCTCAGGTAGCGGCGGCAGTACCTTTGGTCAGTCCGACTATATCCTGTTCTACGGCCGGGGCCCCGATCAATGGTATTACGATCCTGAGCAAAAAGTATTCAATCATGAAGTACATCTTTACAGCAGGGAGAATTGTTACTACCTGACCACGGACATGGGTGCCGGAAAACGTATTGTGCAGCAGGAAAGTATACTGGCAGCTGAAACTCATACGGTAAATTCCTTTCAGGATTACGCATTTCACCAGCGTGATCTGGAAAATCTTCTCAATAGCGGACGGGTATGGTATGGTGAGGTTTTTGATGCAACCCTTACGCGTACTTTCACTTTTTCTTTTCCTGATATTGATCCTGCAGGCCCTGCCAGGGTGAAAACCTACCTGGCTGCCCGTTCAGGCACCCAAAGCAGTTTCACTGTCAGGGCCGGCAGCAACCAGTCAACTGCCTCCGTTCAGCCGGTGAATCTGGCCGCTTATGAAGGTTACCATGCCCGTTTTACTACCGATTCGTTGTGGTTCACTCCCAATCAGCCAAATAATGTAGCAGTAACCATTACTTATAACCGGACTTCAGGGGGCTCAAGGGGCTGGCTGAATTATATCGCAGTGAACGTAAGCCGTCATCTGCGTTATAGTGGCCAGCAGATGGCTTTTCGCAATACCCGGGTGATCGGCCCCGGTCACGTGGCTGAGTATGTTCTGGCAAATGCTCCCTCAAATGTGATCGTCTGGGATGTTACCGATCATTTCAATGTCGCCCGCCAGCAAACCAATACTTCGGGCAACAGTCAGATATTCCGCCTTGGGGCTGATTCGCTAAGGGAACTGATTGCTTTTAATGGCAGTGGCTTTCATTCGGCCAGATTGGTGGGTAAGATACCCAATCAAAACCTGCATGCAATGCCCTCACACGATCTGATCATTGTAAGCCCGGAACCTTTTCTGGAGCAGGCAAACCGTCTGGCTGAATTCCGTAGGGCAAATGATGGATTGTCGGTTGCAGTTGTCACCCCACAGCAGATATATAATGAATTTTCTTCCGGGGCAGCCGACATAGCCGCAATCCGAAACTTCATGAAAATGTTCTACGACCGGGCTAATAAACAGCAGGAGTTGCCCCGGTATCTTCTTCTCTTTGGCAACGGTACTGTCGATAATAAGGATAATCTGGGTTTTGGCGGAAACCTGATTCCTACATTCCAAACCCGGCAATCATTATCCCCATCAGGAGGGGTTGAAAATGGAATAGTTGTTGAAGGAACTCATATGACAGACGACTTCTTTGGTTTGCTGGATGATTCAGAAGGCAGGGATGCCCAGGGAGTCATTGATATTGGCATTGGCCGTTTGCCGGTACGTACCCCTGAGGAAGCAACCATTGTGGTGGATAAGATCATAAGGTACGATGCCCGTGTGCCCGGGATGGGTTCGAGGGACGAGGATCTGCAATTTGTGGGTGCCGTATCGAATTATGCCGACTGGCGCAACCAGGTTGTGCTGATTGCCGATGATGGCGACAACAACCTGCATCTGAGTCACAGCGAATCTCTGGCCAGTTATATGAAGCAATACCACGATGTGTATAACCTGGATAAGATTTACCTGGATGCCTATAACAAGATGATCGTGGCCGGGGGCTCACGCTATCCGGATGTGAACCAGGCCATCAACGACAAGGTGAACAAAGGGGCCCTGATGATCAATTATATTGGCCATGGCGGGGTACGTGGCCTTGCCGACGAGCGCATTCTTACCTTTGAGGATATAGCCACCTGGAACAACCTCTACAACATGCCGGTGTTTATGACGGCCACCTGCGAGTTTTCCAGTTTTGATCAGCCCGACCCTGATGAACTCTCAGCCGGGGTGCGCATCATTCTGAAACCCGACGGGGGGGCAATCGCATTATACACCACAACCCGCCTTGCCTGGTCCAGCTCAAACCTGACCCTGAACATCCATTTCATGCAAAATGCCTTTGTTGCCGATGAAAACGGGCAGATGCCCCGCCTTGGGGATATGATACGGGTGGCCAAACAAAAAAGCAGCACCGGGGGCAGCCTGAACTGGCGTTTGCGCAATTTTGTCCTTTTGGGTGATCCATCCATGCAAATGGCTTACCCTCGTTATAAGGTGGTTACCGAAAGTATGCCCGACACCATCCGCGCTTTCCAGGAGGTTACCGTAACAGGCTTTATTACCGACCCCATGGGAAACCTGGTGGATGATTACCAGGGGGTTATCTTCCCAACGGTCTTTGATAAGGAAAACCAGATCCGCACACTGGGAAACAGCAGCGGGAGCTATCCGGCCAACTTCGAGCTGTTGAACTCCCTGCTCTATAAAGGCAAAGCCTCGGTCAGAGACGGAAGATTCAGCTTTACCTTTGCTGTTCCCCGCGATATTGCCTATAACTCGGGCAGAGGAAAGATCAGTTACTACCTGGATAATGGCACAACCGACGGGCATGGCAGTTTCCGCGAGTTCATCATTGGGGGCACCATGGAGGGTTACCAGGCCGATACCAACGGGCCACAGATCAGCCTTTTCCTGAACGACACCACGTTTCGCCCGGGAGCCACCATTAATCAGAATCCCATCCTTCTGGCCTTTATCAGCGATGAAAGCGGGATCAATATCACCGGGCGCATTGGCCATGATATCGTGGCCTTCCTGAATGAAGATACATCCAGGCCCCTGGTGCTGAACAACTATTTCGAGGCAGATCTTGACAATTACAAGAGCGGGCGGGTGGTGTACCCTTTCTTTAACCTGCCCGATGGGCAACACACCCTGTCGCTGCGGGCCTGGGACATACACAATAACGCCAGCCAGGAAAGCATCTCGTTCATCGTGCAGAGTTCTGCCAGCCTTGCCCTGCAACAGCTGATGAATTATCCAAATCCCTTCCGGGATCACACCTGGTTCGTTTTTTCCCACAACCAGGCTTTTGAGCCAATGCAGGCACAGATCGACATTTATGATCTGGGGGGAAGGTTATTGCAATCCATTCAGGCCCCGGTGCAATCGGCCGGCTACCGTTCAGCACCCATATTATGGGACGGGACCGACAGCTCGGGAAAACCCCTTGGCAACGGTTTGTATATTTACAGGCTTACCCTGACCACTTCATCAGGAAGCGTTACCCAGCAGACCGAGAAGCTGGTTATTCTTAGATGATCAACCGGAAAATGCTTCCAAAGTGAACTTTTTGGTGCAGGTTTCCGTAAAAAGGATTGAGAAATAGTTAAAGTTGCTTCTCCTGAAATTGGCATGTGCAATATGCCAACATTTTATTCGTTATATTTGCAACCTTAATTAGTTTAAATTTGTTAATTGTAGAGTTTTGCAAATAAACTTACTATTTCATGTCATTAATCAAATTGATATTTAGATGAAAAAAAATCTTTTAGGCCTTTTGCTGATAAGCCTGGTGCTGGGTATTCAGTTTTCTGCATTCGCGCAGTCAGATGGCCCGGGAATTCCCGATTTGTTGGGTCAAAAGTCGCAGAACACCATCACTACAGCTGTGCCATTTTTAATGATTGCACCCGATGCCAGGGGTGGTGCAATGGGCGATGCAGGGGTTTCCTCTTTCCCGGATGCCAACTCAATGCATTATAACCCTGCAAAATTTGCCTTTATTGACCAGCAAATGGGCATTTCAATGAGCTACACGCCCTGGCTCAGAGCCCTGGTTAATGATATCAACCTTTCATACCTAAGCGGCTTTCGCCGCCTTGACGAGCTGCAAACCATCGCTTTCTCCCTGGTTTATTTCTCACTGGGTGAGGTGAATTTTACCGACGAGGTGGGTAATCATCTTTTCCCCGTAAAACCCAATGAATTCGCTGTGGATGCTGCATATGCCCGTAAACTTAGTGATCATTTTTCAGGTGCCATCGCAGCAAGGTTTATCTACAGCAATCTGACCCAGGGGCAGTTTGTTTCAGGAATTGAAACCAAACCCGGTGTGGCACTGGCTGCTGACGTGTCGGCCTATTACCGCCGCGAACTGAACTGGAATACCCCGGCCATCTTCTCTGCCGGGATCAATATCTCAAATATTGGCAACAAGATCTCCTATACCGAAGAGATCAATGCCGATTTTATACCCATAAACCTGCGCCTGGGGCCTTCACTTACCTTTGACCTGGATAGCTACAACCGCCTGTCGCTGATGCTGGATGTGAACAAACTGCTGGTACCTACTCCACCGATCTATGCAGTGGATGAATCAGGTAAGCCTATTGAGAACCCCAATGGTGGTTTTCAGATTGCCAAAGGCAGAGACAAAAACCGCTCGGTAGTGGCTGGTATGTTTGGATCCTTTGCTGATGCCCCGGGTGGATTCAGCGAGGAGATCAATGAACTTACTTATTCGGCAGGTATCGAGTACTGGTACGACAACCAGTTCGCCCTGCGCGGAGGATATTTTCATGAACATGCCACAAAGGGCAATCGCAAGTTTTTCACAATGGGTATTGGGCTGAAGTACAACGTGTTTGGCGTTGACTTTGCATACCTGGTGCCTGTTGCCCAGAGAAGCCCCCTGGAAAATGTGCTGCGTGTATCACTTTACCTTGATTTTGACGCTGTAAGAGGAAGGTAATTACCCAATATTTCTTTTGGTTTATTATAAGGTCATGGTTATTTTTGTTAGAGATAACCATGACTTTTTTTTAATCATTGATTATGGATTTCAGGGTAGGCTTCGGGTATGATGTGCATGGCTTTGAGGAAGGGGGCCGGCTGATGCTGGGAGGGATACATGTACCCCATTCCCAGGGTTTGAAAGGTCATTCGGATGCTGATGTGCTGATACATGCCATTATGGATGCACTGTTGGGTGCTGCAGGATTGCGCGACATCGGCTTTTATTTCCCCGATACCGATAATTCACTGAAAGGGGCCGACAGCCTCATGCTCCTGGCAAGAGTAGGACAACTTTTACAGGAAAATGGATTTGTAATTGGTAATATTGATACCACCCTTTGCCTGGAAGCTCCAAAGGTGGCTTCCTTTATTCCGTCAATGATCACTTCTCTTTCCGGAGTCCTGGGTTTGGCTCCCGGCCAGATATCCATCAAAGCTACCACCAACGAGAAGATGGGTTTTGTGGGCCGCAGTGAAGGGGCGGCAGCATATGCCGTGGCCCTGTTAAAGAAAACGGTCAATCCCTGATCTCGTTTTGCTTGCTGATTCCTTCTTTCTATGAAGGCCTGGAACATCCTGGGCAGATACCTCCATTTTCTTGCTTTTTCTGCAAAAGGTCCTCCTGAAGGGGATGGTTTCTCTTCGAGGTTTGACCGTAGTTTGACCGTAGTTGGACCGTAGTTTGACCGTAGAGCTACGGTCAGACTACGGTCCAACCACGGTCAAACTACGGTCAAACTATGGCCCAACTACCACCAGAACTGGGCACAGATCAGGTGTCCTCACCAATCCGGGTCAGAATAAAAAGTACCCTGAAATAAATGGAGTGAGGATCCGGGAAAATGGATACAGTAGTGTTGGGAAACCTCTGAGACCGATCGCAGGCAATGCGTGCCTGCTATCTTCTAAGCTGGAAATTTGCACCCAGGTATACCTGGCGTACCTGTTCATCCATTGCCAGTTCTTCGGCAGTTCCAGCCTTGAGTATGGCACCTTCGAAAAGCAGGTAAGCACGGTCGGTGATGTTCAGGGTCTCGTGCACATTATGGTCGGTGATCAGCACCCCTATATTTTTCTCCTTCAGGCGTGCGACAATGGTTTGAATGTCTTCCACGGCAATGGGGTCAACCCCGGCAAATGGCTCATCCAGTAATATAAATTTTGGATCCACTGCCAGCGAACGGGCTATTTCGGTGCGCCTGCGTTCGCCTCCCGACAAGGTAATTCCCTTGCTTTTGCGGATGGCCTGCAGGCCAAACTCCTCAAGCAGTTCTTCAAGTTTATCCTTCTGGTACTCCTTGCTGGTTTTGGTAAATTCAAGAACTGCCCGAATATTGTCTTCCACGCTAAGATTTCGAAACACGCTGGCTTCCTGGGCCAGATAGCCAATGCCGCGCTGGGCCCGCTTGTACATGGGCTCGGAGGTGATCTGCTCACTGTCAAGGAAAATCTTGCCTGCATTGGGTTTTATCAGGCCTACCATCATGTAAAAAGTAGTGGTCTTTCCAGCCCCGTTCGGACCCAGTAAGCCTACTATCTCCCCACGGTTAACCTCTACTGAAACCTCATTGACAACCGTACGTTTCTTGTATTTTTTGACCAGGTTTTCGGTATATAGTCGCATGCTTTGTTTGCTTTTTTAGTGGTTATTCTCCTGCAGGGCCTCCCAAAATTCTACTGCCCTGCGAAGATGGGGGATTACGATGGTGCCGCCAATTATATTGGAGATGGCAAAAATCTCAAAAACCTCTTGCTTGCTTACCCCCAGCTGATAACATTTCTGAAGATGATATTTCACACAATCGTCGCAGCGCAGTACCATGGAGGCTGCCAGGCCTATCATTTCCTTTGTTTTTTCGGGCAGGGCTCCTGCGGCATAGGTATTTGTATCAAGGTTAAACAGCCGCCTGAGCACCAGGTTGTCGGCTTCCATGATCTTTTCATTCATTTGCTGCCGGTAAGCATTAAATTCATCTACCATCTGGCTCATACACTTTATATTGTTTAAAGATTAATCCCCTTCCTGTGAATTGCTGATGCTGAACAAGGTTTTTTTAATTGATATTCTGTTCACTTTGTGTAAAAATGAGCTTGCTGCATATTAATCCTGGTTTGCTAAATGTGCTTTTTTTAACTGTTCATCGCAACTGATTCTGTTCCGATAGCAGAGATTGAAACCTGGTGGATTGCCAGCAGTGTTCTGGTTGTTTTTTGGTTGAAAAAATTTTTGTATTCCTTAGTTTTTAATACCTAAATTTACAATACAAACCTACAATATTTTTTCGCATCTGCGTTATTTGAAGTAGGTTAAACGGTATGGCCGGGGGTTTTGTTTTAGCCGTTCCGCAAGGATTTCAGTTACAAAGTTACTGTTTAATGCATAATGGATATTCAAAGTAATGAATCAATAAAGTCGTTGCTGAAGGAGATATTTGGTTACGATACATTTAAAGGGGACCAGGAAGCTATTATCGAGAACCTGCTGTCGGGCAAAGACACCTTTGTGATCATGCCAACAGGGGGGGGGAAGTCAATGTGTTATCAGCTTCCCGCCCTGATCAGGCCCGGAACAGCTATAGTGGTTTCCCCCCTGATTGCCCTGATGAAAAACCAGGTAGATGCCATCCGTAATTTTGCTTCATACAATGCCATTGCACATGTTCTGAATTCTTCTCTTACCAAGGCCGAGATCATCCAGGTAAAAAAGGACCTTACCTCAGGATTGACCAAGCTGCTGTATGTTGCTCCTGAATCACTGACAAAGGATGAGAATGTTGAGTTTCTCAAGGAAATAAATATATCTTTTTTTGCCGTGGATGAGGCACACTGCATCTCGGAGTGGGGTCATGATTTTCGGCCCGAATACCGCAGGTTAAGGCCTATTATAGAGGCCTTCGAGAAAAAAGTCCCGGTCATTGCCCTTACTGCCACGGCCACTCCTAAGGTGCAGCAGGATATTCTGAAAAACCTGGGAATGAACGGGGCCGATATTTTCAAGTCATCTTTCAATCGTCCCAATTTGTATTATGAGCTGCGGCCAAAAACCGAGAATACCATAAAGGATATTATCCGTTATGTGAAAAGCCAGCAGGGGAAGTCGGGTATTATATACTGCCTTAGCCGCAAAAAGGTTGAAGAGCTGGCCTCAACCCTGCAGGTCAATGGTATCAGGGCCCTGCCATATCATGCCGGCCTTGATAACAGCGTGCGCATGAAAAACCAGGATAGGTTTCTGATGGAAGATGCCGAGGTGATTGTGGCAACCATTGCCTTTGGAATGGGAATTGATAAACCTGATGTTCGGTTTGTGATCCATTATGACATACCCAAAAGCCTGGAGGGATATTACCAGGAGACAGGCCGCTCGGGACGCGATGGAGGGGAAGGCAACTGCATTACCTTCTATTCATTTGATGATATACAAAAAATGGAAAAATTCCTGAAAGGCAAGCCTGTGGCCGAACAGGAAATAGGTACCCAGCTGTTGATGGAAACCGTGGCTTATGCCGAATCTTCCATCTGCAGGCGAAAAACACTTTTGAACTATTTCGGGGAAAATTTCCAGCAGGAAACTTGCAACTCCTGCGATAATTGTTTAAATCCTAAAGAAAAGTTTGAAGGAAAAGAATATATTTGTCAGTTGATAGAAACGGTCCTGGCCGTGAAGCAACTCTTTAAATCTAAACATGTAATCAACGTACTCATGGGAAAGAATACTGCAACCATCAAGTCCTGCAAGCATGATCTGCTGGAAGTTTTTGGTAAAGGTGCAGATCAGGATGAAAAATTTTGGAATGCTGTGATCCGTCAAAGCATTATCGAGAGACTACTGGAGAAAGAAATCGAGGATTATGGTACTTTGAAAGTCACCAGGGCTGGTAAGGAATTTCTTGACAAACCCCGCTCGGTGAAAATGAGCAAGGATCATGATTATGAAAATTCCCCGGCAGATGCAAACCTCACGGGCATGGGCCAGAAAACCAGTGCCACCGATAAGGTGCTGTTTGCACTTCTGAAAGATCTGCGAAAAGAAATAGCACGCAAAAATAACCTTCCCCCTTTTGTGATCTTTCAGGACCCTTCACTGGAAGACATGGCCATACAATACCCGGTTACCCTGGACGAAATGAAACAAATTACCGGGGTTGGAAGTGGAAAGGCTGAAAAGTTTGGAAAACCATTCGTGGACCTGATCTCACGTTATGTGGATGAAAACGAGATTGAGCGCCCAATGGATATGGTGGTCAAGTCGGTGGTCAATAAATCGGGCATCAAGGTTTATATCATCCAGAATATAGATCGCAAGATCCCTCTGGAAGATATTGCTTTTTCCAAAGGAATGGAGTTTGATGAATTGCTGACCGAAATTGAAAGCATCGTGGCGGCAGGCACCAAAATCGATATCCGTTATTATATCAATCAGGTGATTGACCCTGATAAGCAGGAGGAGATCTTCGAATATTTCCAGACGGCTGAAACCGATTCTTACCAGGTTGCCTTAAAAGACCTGGGAGAAGATGATTTTACCGAAGAAGAGATCCGCCTGATGCGCATCCGGTTTATGTCTGAAATGGGCAACTAACCCATGATTTGCTTCTGGTATTAAAATTTGTAACTCCTGAATATCCGGGCCGGGAATTTTTGGGCCCTATTAATATTGTAACCAATTCACTTCAAATGACAACTGAGACTAAAAATGTAGAGATTTCAAAGCCTGCAGCTTCCTGCCGGCAGAACGTTTTAACCTGGATCAACCTGTTTTTGTTTGCAGGATTGCTGATTGTATTTGGTTTGTTCATCTGGCAAACCCAGGATAAGGCTCAGGAAGCTTCCCCTGAATCAGGAATATTGGTGAGCAACCCTGGTGAAGGCCCTGTTAAAAGCATTGCCTATGTACACTCCGACAAGTTGATGGAAGGTTACCTGCTTGCAGGCAAAATGCGCGAGGAGCTGGAAGCCGAGCAGAACAGGCTGGAAACCGACCTGAACCGCAGGCAGCGTACCTTTCAGAACGAGGTAGAGAAGTTCCAGAATGATATCAGCTCGGGGAGCATTTCCATGGAGCGGGCCCAGCAAAGGGAGCAGGAGCTCATGCGCCAGCAGCAGGACCTCATGCAGCTTAACGAGACTTATCACAACAGGCTGATGCAAAAGGAGATGGAAATGAACAACGAGCTGCTCAATACCATCACCGAATTTTTGGAGCGATATAACGCTGAGAAAAACTACGATTATATTCTGAGTTATTCACGTGGTGGAAATGTGTTGTTTGCCAACCAGAGCCTGGACATTACCCTGGAGATCCTCTCGCTGATGAATGCAGAACATAATAGCAAGAAATAATATCCACTGTTAACCACAAATTTCATGAAAGTTAATTTTTTTAAGTTGTTGTTTGCAGCTGTACTGCTGCTGTCAGCTACAGCTGGTTTTTCCCAGCAGTACGTTCTGGTGATCCACGGAGGGGCAGGTAACATGTCGCGGCAGGGGATGACCGAAACTACCGAGCCTGCTTATCATGCCAAACTTGCCGAAGCCCTGTCAGCAGGGGAGGCTATTTTGAAGCAGGGTGGCAGCAGCCTGGATGCTGTGGAAGCTGCCGTACGCATACTGGAGGATTCCCCCTTATTCAATGCTGGACGGGGAGCTGTTTTCAATTATGAAGGACAAAACGAACTGGATGCCTCCATCATGTGTGGGCTCACATTGAACGCTGGGGCCGTTTCCGGGGTAACTACCCTTCGCAGCCCCATTACTGCTGCCCGTAAAGTGATGGAAAATTCACCCCATGTAATGCTCATAGGTAAGGGTGCCGAACAGTTTGGCTATGAACAGGGCCTTGAGATCGTGGATCCTTCCTATTTCTTTGATCAGCGCCGCTGGGATCAATACCGTGAACATCTGCGCCGCAGCCAGCAGCAACTGCGCGGGGATCTTGGCAACAGCGACTGGAAGATGGGTACTGTTGGCGCAGTAGCCCTGGATATTCATGGAAACCTGGCTGCAGCTACCTCTACCGGTGGAATGACCGGCAAAAGGTACGGCCGCGTTGGCGACAGCCCCATTATTGGCTCGGGCACTTATGCCAACAATGAATCCTGTGCTGTATCGGCCACCGGACATGGAGAATATTTCATTCGCAACGTGGTAGCCTACGATATTGCAGCACGTATGTCGTACATGGGCCAAAGCCTGCAGCAGGCCGCCGATTTTGTCGTACTGGAAAAATTGCGCGATATCAAGGCTGATGGGGGGATTATTGCCGTTGATAAGGATGGCAACATATCTATGCCTTATAATACCGGGGGAATGTTCCGTGGCTATGTGAGATCGGGCCAGCAAATGGTAACCCTGATCTTCGAGGAATAAGAAAAAAAAGGGGCTACTGCCCCTCGTATTTCAGTATCTCCTGGTTAAAATATTCAAGTACCACGCCTGCCTCGGCAAACATTGCCTCAGATTCCTGGCCGGCGTGGTATTTTTTTTCGCATACCACCCGGGTGATCCCGCAATTGATGATCAGCATAGCACAAACCCTGCAGGGGGTCATTCGGCAATACAGGGTTGCCCCCTCGATGCTGATGCCCAGGCGGGCTGCCTGGCAAATGGCATTTTGTTCGGCATGAACCGTGCGAACGCAATGCATTGTGGTATGGCCCTCCTCATGAAGCACTTTTTTCATCTGATGGCCTGCATCATCGCAATGGGGAAGGCCTTTTGGCGAACCAACATAACCCGTTACCAGTATCTGGCGGTTGCGGGCAATCACACAGCCGCTGCGGCCACGATCACAGGTGGCTCTTTTGCTGACCGTATGGGCAATCTCCATGAAGTACTCATCCCAGCTGGGGCGCTGATATCCTGAATCGGTAGTTTTCTCTGTCATATATCCGGAAGTTTGTGCAGAATTTGTTTCTCAGGATTGGCCGTTGCCCGAAATGAATTTGCGAAAGAAGTCTTCTATTTTCTTATGCAGGTCTTCCAGGCCGCGGTCGTTCTGAATCACGTAATCGGCCTGCTGGATACAGGCTGCCAGATTTTGTTTGTTGGTATCGGTTGAATGCATCTCACGTTGCTCATTGCTGATAAAGGTATTGTATGAAACCTGGTCGGTCTCGGAATTTCTTTTGCGGATGCGGTTATACCGGATGCGCGCATCGGCATCTACTGCCAGCAGGATAAAGTGGTCCTTTTTGCGAAGGGCTTCAATTTCACCCGGGGTGCGGATGCTTTCAATGATGCAGTTCTGGTTTAATACTTCTGCCTCCTCATACAACTTCTCCACGATGAAGGAGGGAGAGTTGGTTGCACGCAGGTTGTTGGCCATGGCAGTGAGTGTATCGCGGTTGACGGGCATATTTCGACGGTGCAACTCACGTGCAATGAAATCGCGTACCGAAAAATGGGAAAAACCCTTCTCCCGTGTCAGGTAATCAACTACCGTACCTTTTCCTGCTCCCAGGGTGCCGGTGATGCCTATGATGATCATGTTTGTTTTTATTGATAATTCCGCTATGGCAGATTGGCAAATATAATTATTGTTTGAATTTGACAGCTTGTCGAAGAATGTTTTTTTGAAAAAAAACCCAGCTTATTAGCCGGGTTGAGAGATAATCGGGACCCGGATCAAAAGCCCGGTGCTGCCTGGTGTATCAGAAGGAAAACCTGACCAACAGGATCAGCCTGGTTTTGCCGGAGGAAGAATTTTTTTGTCTTAAACGGCTTTGAGCTTACGCAATTCATTGAAATGATCGATGGATTGTTTCTCGAAGCGTTCCCTGGAAGTTTTCCGGTATTCTTCATATTCTACCTGCAGATCGTTCAGTTCCCGGTTCACCTTCACGGTGATGCTGTTGGCTCTTTGAAACAAAAACAGAATGATCAGTGAAACCGCTACCAGTCCCAGGATAATGCTCCAGAGCACCAGGTTGTAAAAGCCCTTGTTAACAGGCAGTCCCAGAAGAAAGATGCTGTCTTTTTCACTGATAGCCTGATCCCGTTGGTCAATGGCCTGCTGCAGCTCCAGACTCAGTGAATCCATGCTTGCTTTTGTTTGTTCCAGCTGAAGGATGTAGGCCTGGGTCTCCTGTTTTGCCTTTCGCAGAGAATCAAGCGAATTGCGGCGCAGCGATTGGAACATGTCGTCGCGGATGGCCCGGAAACCTTCGTAGATGCGCGTGCGGTTATGGGCCTGCTCATATTGTTCCTGCAGGGTTAGCGGGTCGTTGCTTTCCTGGGCAGAAAGCGGGTTGGCGCTTAAGCTTGCCAGTACGATAAAAAATGTAAATCCAAGGGTGATTGTTCTTAATGCATTCATGTGATTAGGTTTCAGATTCGGCAAATGACTGTTTCAACTTTATGGAAAACGTTATGAAAAAAAATTATTGTTGATTTTCGTGGTTCAAGATAATAAAAAAAATTGCCACCTGAACTCAGTACAATTACGCATCTTGTTAATAAACAGTTATTTCCTATCAATAGAAGAAGATTGGAGGTAAATGATTAAAAAGGAATAACGGAAAGCCAGAATACAATTTTTGTAGGATCAGCTGTAGGTTTTTTCTTCCCCGCTCAGGCGTAATTTTAAATTTCTCTGGCCCGACTGAACAATATGATACATGCAGGGTACAATCACAAGGGTAAGGAAGGTGGCAATGGTCAGGCCAAAAATAACGGTCCATGCCATGGGGGACCAGAAAGCTGCATTGTCGCCCCCGAAATAGATCTGTGGATCAAGGCGGCTCATCAGGGAAACAAAATTGATGTTCAGCCCGACAGCCAGGGGCAACAGGCCCAGCACGGTGGTAATTGCCGTTAAAATAACGGGGCGGAAACGCGTTTGCCCGGCCAGCTGAATGGCCTGAAGTGAGTCCTCCTGCCTAAGGAATTTGTTTTCAGCAATATCAAGTTCCTGCTTCTTTTGAAGGTGCAGGTAGTCGGTATAATCAATCAATACAATGGCATTGTTAACCACAACCCCTGCCAGGCTTATAATGCCCACCCCGGTCATGATGATGATGAAGTCCATGTTGAACAGTGCCAGGCCAAAAAATACCCCTGCCGTTGAGAAGATAACACTGCCGATAATAATAAAAGGTTTGATGATAGAATTAAACTGCGACACCAGGATCAAACCGATCAACGAAACAGCAATCAGCAGGGCGGTGATCAGAAACTCCATGGATTCTTCCTGCTCCTGCTGCTCCCCGGTAAAGGCATATTCATATCCGTCAGGCATATCAATAGTTTGCATCACCTCGCGAAGTTGCTGGTTGATCCTTGTGGCATTGTATCCGGGAAGCACGTTTGAACTAAGGGTGATCACCCTTTTGAGGTTGATGCGGTTAACCGAACCATAAGTTCTTCCGTATTGCACATCAGCCACTGCTGAAATGGGAACCTGCATGAGCTGCCCGGTGCTTGGACTGCGAAAGGTGATACGCTGGTTCAGCAGGCTGGAAATATTATGGCGGTATTCCTCCTGCAGACGCAGCTGGATGGGAAACTCTTCCTCGCCCACCTTAAAATTTGATATCTCCCTGCCAAACAGGGCGGTTCGTATGGTGTTGGCAATAGCATATGTTGATATTCCAAATCTTAGAGCCCGGTCGCGATCGATTCTGACAAGGATCTCGGGCTGGTCAACATCAAGGTCCATGCTTAATCCTTCAATACCTTCAATGCCCGAATTTTCTATTCGCTGCTGTATGGTTTCTGTCAGGGCGATCAGCCGGTCGAACTCCCTGCCGCTGATTTCCAGGTTGATGGCAGGCCCCGTTGGGGGGCCGGCAGCATTCTGGGTGATGCTGAACTCAACGCCCGGATACTGGCCAATCAATCCACGGCTGATACGGGTCATGATCTGGCGGGTGTCAAAGCCTTGTCGGTTTTCAAATTCAACAAATGTCACGGTGATGCGCCCACGGTTTGGGGTGTCTCCCGAGGCCATCTCCATTTCGGCTACCGCTCCCCGGCCTACGGTGGTGAGTACGGATTTGACAATGCCGCGGTAGGGCTCTATGATCTTTTCTACATGTTGCTCTATTTCGCGAACCCTGGCATCTGTTTCAACAATATCGGTGCCAATGGGAAGCTCGGCGATAATGTTTATAAAAGAAGGATCCGTCTCCGGAAAAAACAGCACATTGGGACTGCGAACCACGAAAAAGCCGGCCGAAAGAATCAGAAATGCCAGGGTTCCCCCTACAAAGAGAAAAGGGTTTTTACCCCTTAGGGCAAAGGCAAGGGTTTTGCTATACAGACGTTCGTTGTAGGGCAGGAACCTCTCGCGAAACAAATGCTCAAGCCTGCGAAAAACAAAAAATCCAAGGAATAACACGATGGCAACCAGCAGCAGTATGTTTGCCAGCAAGGTCAGGTTCAGCAGATGCAAAATAATGCCTGCCACAGCAAGGGCTGCAAACCAAATCAGGCGTTTTCGCCTTTTGCCTCCTGAATGGTCAGGCCGGGTAAGCTGACCTTCTTTTTCACGAAAAAAAGATTCCGAGAAAACGGGAATGATCACCAGGGCTACAAATAGCGAAGAGGATAACACGATGATCAGGGTGATGGGAAGGTATTTCATGAATTCTCCCACAATCCCGGTCCAGAATGCCAGTGGCAGGAAGGCAGAGAGGGTAGTTGCCGTGGAAGTAATGATGGGCCAGGCAATTTCGCCCACTCCCATGCGGGCGGCCTGTATTACAGGGTAACCCCTTTCAACATACCGGAAGATGTTGTCAACGGCAACTATGGCATTGTCGACCAGCAGACCCAGGGCCAGTATCAGTGAGAACAACACGATCATGTTGATCTGAATGCCGGCAAGCCCGAAAATCATGAACGACATCAGCATCGAAAGGGGAATGGCAATACCCACGAACAAGGCATTTTTCAATCCCAGGAAAAAGTACAATACCAGTATCACCAGGATAACCGCCAGGATCACGCTGTTCTCCAGGTTGCTAAGCTGGGTGCGGATCTCCTCTGACTGATCATTGGTGATGGTAATGTTCAGGTCGGCGGGGATGGCTTGTACACGGCGTGCTTCCTCCAGGGCATTAAAGATTTTCTGGGTGGCAGAAAGAAGGTTTTGCCCAGCTTTTTTTACTACCTGCAGGGAAACCACGGGTTGGTCGTCAAGCCGGGCAAAGCTGCTGGGATAGGCATAGGTGTCGGAAACAGTGGCTACATCCCGCAGATATACTATGTTTCCCCCTTCCTGTTTTATGATGATTTCTTCCAATTGTTTGTAATCGGTTAGTTCACCCAGGGTGCGCACAGCCCAGCGGGTATTGTCGTCAAACAGTACGGATCCTCCTGCCATTGAAATGTTTTCCTGGGCAATGGCATTATCCAGGTCCTGGAAGCTTAACTGAAGGGCATCCAGCACCAGGGGGTTCACATTGATCTGTATCTCGCGTTCATCCAGACCGGTGATGTCAACTTTTGAGATCTCAGGAATGGCTTCAAATTCTTCCTCCAGGTAATCGGCAAAACGCTTCAGTTCATTGATGGTGAAATCTCCCGAGAGGTTCACGTTGATAATGGGAAACTCCGAGAAATCAATGTCCATAACCATGGGGTCGGAGGGCAGGTCCCCGGGTAGGTCGGCCATGGCCCGGTCCACTGCATCTTTCACATCCTGAAGGGCAGACTGGATATCAATGTCTGTCTGAAATTCAACAAAGATGTTTGAAACATCCTGGTTGGATACCGATGATAATTTCTGGATACCAGTAATGGTATTGATTTCATTTTCCAGGGGGCGGGTGATGAGGTTCTCCATGTCGATGGGCGGGTTTCCCGGATAGGTGGTGGTTACCATTACCATGGGGATCACAACATCAGGGAACAGCTCCTTGGGTAATATGCGGTAGGAAAATATCCCGAAGAAGAAAAACAGGGCCGCCAGCAAAAAAATGGTGTTTTTGTTTTTCAAGGCCAGGTTGGTCAGGCCGAAATACCTGTACCCCTTTTTTTCTTTATCCAAATTGTCATTCATGGTACGAATCTTAACTGAAGCTAAATGCTTGCCTTATTAATTCAGGGCTGGTTTTACCTTTGGGTTATGCGTACCCGTTCGCCCTCGCTGACCCGGTTGTGCCCCTGGTTTATAACCCTGTCGCCCTCCTGCAAGCCCGATCGGATGGTGGTGTTTCCCTGGCTGTCGGCTCCTCTTTCAACATAGGCCTTTCGGGCTACCATCCCCTGAAGGTCGGTTTCCTGGACCACATACACAAACTGGCCCTGGGCGTCCTGCTTGATGAGAATGGAAGGAACCACCAGAGCATTTTCTTCAGAAAAGGAACGAATACCAATAGTAGCCACCATATTGGGCTTAAAGCGTTCGCGGGGATTGCTGATGCGCAGCTGCACGCGAAAAGTGCGGTTCTCGGGGTTGATAATGTTTCCCACCCGGTGAATGTCAACCTGTTGTTCGTAATCCGGAAATGCAGGAAAGCGCAGAATGACTTGATCATTTGGGTTTACCAGGGGAAGGTAAGCCTCCGAGACATCTGCGTTGATGTATAGCTGGTCAAGGTTTATCACCTGGGCAAGGGGAGCTCCTGGCATGGCCAGTTCCCCTTCCTTGACATATATTTCATCCACGATGCCATTGATGGGTGAGCGGATCACTGCAAGGTCAAGCTGCGATTCAAGGGTCTGCAGGCGTGTCTGCAGACTTCGCAGGTTGTTGCGGGCCTCCAGGTATTGGATCTCGCTTCCGATCTGCTGCTCCCACAGGGAACTCTGCCTCTGGTAAACGGTTTCGGCAAGCTGCAGGCTGGTGCGTACCTCTTCTATATTGTTCTCGATGACCGATGTGTTCAGCCTGAAGATCTCCTGCCCGGCCTTAACGCGCTGGCCGCGGTTGACGGCAAGTGAACGGATCTGCCCGTTGATCTCCGGGCTGATTGTGGCGGCAGTAACTGCCTCAACGCTCGAGTTGACCATGAAGTAGGCTGCAAAGGGCTGCCTTTGCATTTCAAGAATGGTTACAGGCATTCGCCTGTTGCCGTTGCGCAGCTCGCCCATTTGCTCCAGCTGGTTTTCAAGCCGGGCTACCTCCTGGGTCAGCTCGTTGATCTGCTCATTGTATTGGGAAATACGCGCACGGATGGCCTCAGGATCATCAGCCTGCGATTCCCCCCGGCTGTTGCAGGAGATGAGCAGCAGGTTCATTCCAAAAAGTACCAGCAGAACCCGCAGAAACTGTAATTTGATATATCTGTTGAATATCTTCATTTCCGAAATATTGATTGTGATTTAATAAACTCCCAGAGCTCGCTGCATATCGTTTCTTGCATTGAGCAGTTCAAAAATGGCATTCAGATAATTACCCTGTGTAGTGAGCAATTGTTCGTTGGCCTGGGTGAGTTCAAGGCTGCTGGCAAGGCCTTCGCGCTGCATGATGGTTGTGCGTTGCAGAATTCTTCGGGCAAGCTCAAGGTTTTGCTGTTCATTTTGGTATTTTTCAAGGGCGGTATTAAAGGAAGCCCTGGCCTGGTTCATCTGCAGTTGAAGGGCTTGCTGAACTTGCTGGGCCTGCATTTGGGTCTTTTCCATCTCCAGCCTGGCCTGTTGTATTCTGCTGGAGCGAAGTCCGCTGGAAAATATCGGGATGTTCAGGTTCACAGACAGCAGGGTAGTAGGAAACCAGGGCTGCTCCCCGTCAAAGAAGTTAAACTGGTTTCGCATGGCCATCTCCTGGCGGGTAAAAGAAGCCGTAAGCACGGGCAGGTATGCCGATTGCTCACGCATCATCACCATGCGACTGAAATCGGCCTGGGCTTTAATGGCCTGGTACTCAACATGCCGGGTGGCATCCCATTGCTGGTCGTTGGCGGCCTGCAGCCCGATTTGTTCCAGCAGCCCCTGCAGGCTGTCGGTTAAATAGAGTTCCTGGCTCATATCAAGGCCAATCTGGAATTTAAGTAAATCAAGGGTTAGCTGTTGCTGCCGCTCCAGGTTGCTGATGGCATTCTTCATGTTGGAAACCGTAAGCCTGAGTTGGTCAACATTTATGGGGTCGGTAAAACCTGCCCTGAGGATCTGCTCGGTCTCAAACAGGGTTTGCTGCATGTTCTGCAGGTTCTGCTGCACAATGCGAAGGTTTTCGTCAGCTACCAGGGTAAGCAGGTAGGTTTCGGTGACCTGGTTTTTCACCTCCAGCTGGGTGAGCTGAAGGCCACGGGTGGCTATTTCGCGGTAAATGCGTGCAGCCCGTAAGCCCACGATATAACTGCCGTCGAATATCATCTGGTTTAAAGTGATACCTGCAGTGAGGTTGTGTTCGGTGCCAAAGCGGATCTCCTGGAATTCCCCGGGCTGCCCCCCGAAAAATTCAGCCGGGATCAGTGATACGGGAATGTCCAGGAAATACTGGTAGCCCACCGAAGCACTGATCTGGGGCAAACCCGTTGCCGTGATTTCCCGGATGCCTTGTCGGGCAATTTGTACATCGGCCGTGGAACTGCGCACCGCAATGCTGTGTTCAAGGGCGAACTCCCTTGCTTGCTCAAGGCTGAGGTACATGGGTGAAGACTGCTGCTGAGCCCGCCCCCGGGGCAGGAAAATGCTCAAAAGCAGTATCAGCAGTAAATGATATGTGGTTGATGTTCTCATTTTTGGTTCATTATGCCCTGGGTTGTTCCATCAGCTCGCCCATTTCCTTTTGCAGCAGCTCTTCCAGGTAACTGATGCCTTTCAGGCTGGATATGCCCCTGACGTGGTAGGTGAAAATGCTGCTGAATATCTGCCACAGGGGAAGGTCCTGCAGGTCGTGATCACCAATTGTATAAAATTCAAGCCGGTTGACATACATGTGGGCAAGGATCCTGGCATGATGCCCAGGATTATATAAGCCTTCCTGTATTCCTTTATCCAGATTGTTGATAATGGTCTCGTAAATATTGTTTCGCTTGATCTCAACAATATGGGCCCATATTCCGGGGTAGTATTTTTTCAGATCGTAAATCAGCGAGGGGCTTACCATGTTCAGCTGCTGAAAAATAAACAGGCTCATCTGGAAAATCTGGTCAATGGCATTCAGGCTGCAGTTTTCAAGCATCTGGTTGATGGCTGCTTGCTGTTGATGGATCTGGTGATCCACCACCTGGCGGATCATGCTTTCTTTATCGGGAAAATGCAGGTAAAGGGTTTTTTTCGAGATGCCCAGTTCCCGGGCCAGGTCGTCCATTGTAACGCTCTTGATTCCATAGCGCATGAAGATTTCGGCCAATTTCAGGATGACTTTCTCTTTTTCCCCGGCAGCTTGCTTTTCCATTTCAATGATTTGGTTGGAAACCATGGCAACTAAAATAGTTTCCACGGTAAACAGCCGGAAAAGATAATTGTTTAATGCCGTACTAAGGTTATTATCTGCATCAGAACAATTTGAACATCAGCTTACCTGCTGGGAAGGGGCGGAGAGCAAAAATCCATGTTGATTTCCTGGGAGCTCTGATTAAAGGTGTGCCGGGAGAGCCGGATAAAATTATCGTGCCCCGAAAATGGCACTCCCGATGCGCACCATGGTAGAGCCGGCTTCCACGGCCAGCAGGTAGTCGTCGGACATGCCCATGGAGATTTCCCGGAAAGCATCATTATGAGGAAAAAACTGCTCTTTCAGTTTGTGGAAATATGCTTGCAACTGATCAAATTCCCTGCGCACACGGGCTGTGTCCTCGGTGAAAGTGGCCATGCCCATTACCCCGCAGATCTGCACATGCTGCATTTGATGGTATTGTGGGTCCTGCAGCAGTTCTTCAGCCTCCCTGATCGATAGCCCGAATTTTGTTTCTTCCTCAGCAATATGAAATTGCAGCAGGCATTTGATGATACGCTGGTTTTTGGCGGCTTCCTTGTTGATCACTTTCAGAAGTTTCAGGCTGTCCACCCCATGGATCATGCTGATAAATGGGGCAATATATTTAACCTTATTGGTCTGAAGGTGGCCGATCATGTGCCATTCGATATCCTTTGGCAGGGCTTCGGCCTTGGGAAGCAGCTCCTGAACTTTGTTCTCTCCAAAAATATTGTGCCCTGCCTGGTAGATCTCCATGATCTGCTGCACGGTTTTTGTTTTGCTTACAGCAACCAGCTTCACATTTTGGGGAAGGGTTTTCAGTATTTTTTCCAGATGTTGGGCATTACTCATATCAGGGGTATTTGCATTGTAAAATTAACAATTTCAAACGCATCAGGAAGGTTTCTTTAAGTTTAATATTGTTAATGCTTCTGAATTGTGCCCATAGATAACTATCTTTGCAGCATGCAAGAAAAAATTATCATCCTTGATTTCGGCTCTCAGTACACACAACTGATAGCCAGACGCGTAAGGGAATTGAACGTGTATTGTGAGATTCATCCTTACCATCATGTTCCGGCCCCTGATCCATTTCTGAAAGGGATCATTCTTTCGGGCAGTCCCTTCAGTGTTCGCGATGCCAACGCCCCACAGGTCGATCTGACGCATTTCGAGGGGAAATTCCCCTTGCTTGGTATCTGCTACGGTGCCCAGTACATCGCCCAGGATTTTGGTGGTGAGGTCCAGGCCTCATCCACGCGCGAATATGGAAGGGCTAAGCTGTCGTTTGTTGAGCCCGGTGAAGCTTTGTTCAAAGGGATTGAAAAGGGCAGCCAGGTATGGATGTCGCACGCCGACAGCATCATCAGCCTGCCGGAAGAATTCAAGCTCATTGCCCGCACCAACGATACCGGCATGGCTGCCTTCAGGGCTCCCATCAGGCCAACATTCGGGCTGCAGTTCCATCCCGAGGTGTATCATTCAACCCAGGGGCTGCAACTGCTGAAGAACTTCCTTGTTGACATCTGCGGCTGTACACAGGACTGGACTCCCGACTCATTTATCCATACTACCATTGATCAGCTTAAGGAAAAAATCGGCAGCGATAAGGTAGTTATGGGGTTATCGGGAGGCGTTGATTCGAGTGTGGCGGCTATTTTGCTGCACAAGGCCATAGGCAAGCAGCTCCATTGCATTTTCGTGGACAACGGTTTGCTGCGCTACAACGAGTTTGAGGATGTGCTTGAGTCGTACAAGGAGATGGGTTTGAATATTAAGGGGGTTCGTGCGGGGGATCGTTTCCTGGATGCACTGCAGGGGCTTTCAGAACCCGAGGCCAAGCGCAAGGCCATTGGCAGGGTGTTTATTGAGGTTTTTGATGAGGAGGCACACCATATCCAGGACGTGGTGTGGCTGGGACAGGGAACCATTTATCCTGATGTGATCGAGTCGGTTTCGGTGAATGGCCCCTCTGCCACCATCAAATCACATCATAATGTTGGGGGATTGCCTGATTTTATGAAGCTAAAGGTGGTAGAACCTCTCAATACCCTTTTCAAGGATGAGGTTCGGCGCGTTGGTGCTGCCCTGGGCATATCACCCGGCTTGCTGGGGCGGCATCCCTTTCCCGGGCCGGGTCTTGGCATCCGCATCCTGGGCGAAGTAACGGCAGAAAAGGTGCGCGTGCTCCAGCAGGTCGACCATATCTTCATTCAGGGCCTGCGCAGCCAGGGCTTGTACTCCAAAGTATGGCAGGCTGCTGCCATCCTGCTGCCTGTGCAGTCGGTGGGTGTTATGGGCGATGAACGTACCTATGAGAACGTGGTGGTACTGCGTGCCGTGGAGTCAACCGATGGCATGACCGCCGATTGGGTTCACCTGCCCTATGAATTCCTTGCAAACATTTCCAACCAGATCATCAACAAGGTAAAAGGGGTTAACCGGGTGGTTTACGACATCAGCTCAAAACCCCCGGCAACCATCGAGTGGGAATAATCCATCTGGGAATAGTTTGGTGTATTTGCAATAACTTTTGCACTTTTGCGTCTAAGTTGTATTAATCCAAAAGTCATCTTCGTGAGGAAATTGTTATGGGTGCTTGTGGTTCTGATGCTTTATGGGGCAGCCTGTCCGCTGCCGGCCAGAGCCCAGGCAGTTGAGGTAAACCGTTCGCAAACTGTTCAGGTCATCAATGGCCGTTCGTTTTTTGTTCATCCCGTTGCTCAGGGGCAAACCCTTTTCTCCATTGCCAGGGCCTATGGGGTAAGCCAGGATGATATCCTGCGGGCGAACCCCGAATTGCAGGAAGGCCTTCGTTTTGGCCAGAATATCCTGGTACCGGTTAGCGAACCCACCCAGCCACAGGCCGGGGCCCAGGTTCGGGTCCAGGCACAGGCTCCTGCTCCCTCGCAGAATTTCATCACCCATACTGTAAGAAGGGGGGAAACCACTTACGGGATTGCACGTCATTACGGGGTGTCGGTTGACCAGATCATTGCCTTAAATCCCGAAGCAGCCCAGGGCATCCGCCAAAGGCAGGTATTGCGTATTCCCAGGCCTGAACCGCCCGCCCAAACCCACCTGGTTGCTGCCGGTGAAACCCTTTTCAGCATTTCACGCAAATTTGCAGTCTCGGTGGATGACCTTTTGAATTTCAATCCTGGTCTCACCCACGATATCCGCCCCGGGCAGCTCATACAGATACCACGCCAAAGCGAGCTTGCAAGCCGGGAGGATCAGCCAGAGGCCATGGTATTTGTTCAGACTCCGGGGGAAGAAGAAGTTGCAGCCAGCCCTGAGGATGATGCCCCCTGTGACGCTGCCCAACTCAAAGAACAGTACCAGGTGGCACTGCTTATTCCCCTTTACCTTGAAGGGCTGGATACGGTGCTTGAATACAACGAACTGGCCCGGAACCACAGGTCGTTTGGCTTTATTGATTATTACAAGGGCGTTCTGCTTGCCCTTGATTCGGTGAAAACTCACCGGGGAGTTAATATCAGGCTGCATGTGTTTGATGTGGATGATAACCCCGGCAAGGCACGCTCGGCCATCAGCAGCCCGGGCTTTTCGGATATGGACCTGATCATCGGGCCCTTCCATACCCAGCCCCTTTCGGTGGTTGCTGCTTTTGGGCAGCGAACCAACATCCCTGTGGTGTCGCCCCTTCTGGCCGACAACAAACTGCTGCAGGGCTTCCCCAACCTGTTTCAGGCCACCCCTTCGCTGGCAACACAGCTCGATGATCTGGCAGCATATATTTCCTATACCTACACCGATCAGAACATCATCCTGGTACACAACAGCCAGCAGCAGGCCGTGGAACTCATCAACGGCTTCCGGCAGTCGCTCGATAGGGGGTTGCGCGCTGCCATGTTCCACCAGGACAGCCTGAACCTGGCCAGAGTGAACGGTTATTTCCTGAACGGCAGCCTGGTTGGCCACCGCCGAACAAACGTGATGGTCATCAACGATTCGGTCCTTGAAACACGCACAGGAGAAGTAGCCCCAGCAGAGTATTCAAGGCAGAACCCCCTGCGGGAAGTGATCTTCATGCGCGAAGGTGTCACCGGGGTTACCCGGCTTCTGGACCCCAACAAAAAGAATATTATCATTACCCTGATCGGGGGAGAGGCATTCCTGGCTGATTATCTGCGACAGCTTAACCACGATTTCCGCGAATATGATATGATCGTATTTGGCTTGCCCGACTGGCAGAAATACCAGAATGTGGATATCGAATACCTGCAAAACCTCAAGGTCCATATTTTTTCGAGCGATTACCAGGATTTCCGTGATGCCCATACCCGCGACTTTGTACTACGCTACCGCAAGATATTTAATACCGAACCCGGGGATTACGCCTTCAAAGGGGTGCAGACAGCCTGGTTTTTCTTCAATGCCCTGGGACAGTATGGAAGATCATTCCCCACTTGCATTCAGAAATTGAACAGCACCCATTTTCAAAATCCCTTCCATTTTTCACAGTCAGGTTCGCACGCTGGTTTTGAAAACAAAAAAAGTACCCTGTTCAGGTACGAGAATTTCCGCATGATCGACGCCCGCAGGCCTTTATTGCAGGCAGGGGAATAAACATGATTCAAAAAACTTCAAGGGGCTGGTTCCTTAACATGGGCCGGCCTCTTTTATTTGAAGTACCATTTAGGCAGGTTAACCCCATTTCCTGTTAGCTGAATGACCCTAAGGGTTTCCGAGAAACCTTTGCTGGGCGCGGGATACAGGCTGGTTGCGGATCCCTAAGGGTTCCATCTCCAGGGATTTCTTCCCACTCAAATCCAGACTAAATTCGCACCAAATTCGCACTAAACCCGGACCAAACTCGGAGCAAATTCGCAGATTCGCGAATTTACCCCGAATTTACTCCGAATTTGGTGCGAGTTTGGTGCGAGTTTAATACGGAGAGGGTATGGACAGATCAGGGATTTGAACCGGCGATGGTGATGATTGGAAAATATTATAGATCCCAGGGGTTAATGAAGTTCAGACCTTCAATATTCTTGAAATCTGATCATTTCGGGAAATCAGGGTGAGGTCATAAACAATTGCGGTAGCTGCAATTATGGCGTCAGGAAGCTTGATTTGCTTCTTTCTTTTCAATTCAGCGCTTTATGTTTTATCGCCTGTTCCAGTTCAATCACAAGGGTATCATCAATAAAATTTCGCAGTTATTTCCATATCCTTCTCCTCTTCAGTTCTCCAGCAGAAAAACTCAATTTCCGTAATGGCAGTGATTACAGGAGGTACTTCTATGATTAACTTATCGATGAACTTTCTGGCAGTAGGAGGGAATTGTTGCTGGAGATAATAAATTACATATTTGTGTCCCAAATATGTTTTATTCCCATGAATTGCGTAATTCCGTTAGTTGGTTGTCTAGTTCTTTCCTGGATTGTTTTTTCATAGCACCCCTGTATTTGGCAGCCCAGTCTGAGGTTTTTGACATTGGCTTTTTGCGAACCCGTATAAGATTCAGCTGCTCCATGTCCTGGATCATTTTTAACGCTTTAGTATTCAATATGTCTATTCTCGGGGTATGCATCATAGTTCAATAATCAAAAGCTATATTGCAAAATTGCGAAATATATGTGCAAAAATATTTTTTTAGCAGTCCTGGAGGTTTTTATTGATATGGATTAAAAAAAAGCCGTCCCGGTGAAGGTGACGGCTTAATGGCTTATGCTTTGTAGCTTACCTTAGGTCAATGACATCCACCCCGGGATAATCGGCCACATTGAAAGTGAACTGGTTGTTGTTGACCCTTGGGTTAGGCTGGAACTCGTTGATGCGGTAGGTGTAGGTGCCGCCCTGGCGATCGTAGGCAGTGGTGTAAACGATCATGCGGGTATTGGCATCCAGGGCAACCCGGTACTTGAAGAAGGGCTGGGGCCCCCGCGGTACCAGGTCGATCAGGTCAAGCTGCTTTCCTTTTTGGTTTTCCTGGCGGATGAACTTGGCCCGGAAATCCTTCTCGAAATTCTCAAGTATTGCAGTAGGAGATAAACCACCATCGGTATTTTCAACATGATTCACATGCACCTCCTCGATTTCCTCGATATAGGACCAGGTTGTTTTTCCATCGGAGATAAAAAGATTGTCGCCCACCTCCATACGGTATTTGTCGCCTTGTGATACCAGGGTGCCACGCATTTCCTCTACAATATTCTGTGCTTCGTTGAGCATCTCGTAGGTGAAATTAATCCTGATGGAGTTGTACGACCTGAGCTTGTCGGCGGCCTCTTTCATCAGCTTCTCGCCCTTTTCCTCATATATTCTTTCCTGGGATGTTTGACCCGCCAGGGAAAATGATACCAGGACCAACAGCAGGAAGAAACATTTCATTTTTATTTTCATGGTTTAATGCAATTAGATTATAAGGATTCTCTACGCAAAATCTGATCCAAACTCATCTCATCCCTTATCTTTACATCTCTTGCCTTACTTCCTTCAAATGGGCCGACAATACCGGCTGCTTCCAGCTGATCGATGATCCTGCCGGCGCGGTTATAGCCCAGTTTCAGCTTTCGCTGCAACAGTGATGTGGAGCCTTGCTGGGTGGCCACAATGATGCGGGCAGCTTCCTCAAAAAGCTCATCCCTTTCGGAGGGGTCGAGCTGTTCGACATCCTGTCCGTTTTCATCAAAATATTCAGGCAGGTGATAAGCATCAGGGTAAGCTCTTTGGGAGCCAATAAAATCGGTAATGCGTTCGATTTCCGGGGTATCGATGAATGCACATTGCAGGCGCAGCAGGTCGCTTCCAGTGGAGAGCAGCATGTCGCCGCGGCCTATGAGCTGGTCGGCACCTCCTGAGTCGAGGATGGTTCGCGAATCTATTTTGGAAGTTACCCTGAAAGCCATACGTGCCGGGAAATTGGCCTTGATGGTCCCGGTAATGATATTTACCGAGGGCCTCTGGGTGGCAATCACCAGGTGAATCCCAACGGCCCTGGCAAGCTGGGCCAGGCGGGCAATGGGAAGCTCTACCTCTTTGCCAGCCGTCATGATCAGGTCGGCAAACTCATCAATGAACAGGATGATATAAGGCAGGAAACGGTGCCCGTGGTTGGGATTGAGCCTGCGGGAAACAAATTTGGTATTGTATTCCTTAATATTTCTCACCTGTGCATCCTTCAGAAGGTCGTAGCGGTTGTCCATCTCCATGCAAAGGGAATTCAGGGTTCGGATCACCTGCCGGGTTTCAGTAACAATGGCTTCTTCGGCATCGGGCAGCTTGGCCAGGAAATGGCGCTCGATTTTTGAGAACAAGGTGAGTTCCACTTTTTTGGGGTCAACCAGCACAAACTTCACCAGGGCGGGATGTTTCTTGTAAAGGATTGAAGCCAGAATGGCATTCAGCCCAACGGATTTGCCCTGCCCGGTTGCTCCTGCCATCAAAAGGTGGGGCATTTTGGTCAGGTCGGTGATGAAGATCTCGTTGGCTATTGTTTTTCCCAGGCCGATGGGAAGGTCATAGGTTGAATTGCGGAACTTCTCGCTATCCAGGATCGATCGCATCGACACGATCTCGGGGGTGCTGTTGGGAACCTCAATGCCAATGGTTCCCCTGCCGGGAATGGGAGCGATGATGCGGATGCCCAGGGCTGAAAGGCTCAGGGCGATGTCATTTTCAAGGTTTTTTATTTTTGAGATGCGGACCCCGGGAGCAGGAATAATCTCGTACAGGGTCACCGTGGGCCCGATGGTGGCCTTGATACGGTCGATCTGGATAGAATAGTTGTTGAGGGTTTCGATGATGCGGTTTTTGTTGGCCTCCAGTTCCTGCTTGTTGATCTGAATGGAACTGCTGCCTCTTTCACTAAGCAGCTCGGTTGAAGGAAACTGGTAGTTCGACAAATCAAGAGTGGGGTCGTATTCGCCCAGGTGCGAGAGGTCGGGCATGTCTTCATCCAGGGGATACAAGTTTTCGATGGTTTGATAGTTGCTCCCTGTAACCTTTCCATCGGGCACCTCTATTTCCAGTTCATGGGATCCTTGCCTGGGGGTTTCTTCCCCTGCCGGCTGCGAATATTCAAAGGCTGGTTCATCATCCAAAGGGGTGGTTTCGCCCCCGGGCCCTTCCTGGTCGAATCCGGCGATGATGTCCGTTTCGCTGAAAACCGGGGCTACAGCAGGGCTTACTTCCTCTTCCGGGAAGTTATTGGAAGCAGCCTCCACTTCGGAGAGAGTTTCGGGCTGTTGCAGGTCTTCCCGGCGAAAGATCCCGGCCAGCAAGCGACCCAGTGCCTGAAGGTTGGGATCGAATACCACGATCAGGAATGTGCCCAGGGCAAACAAAAGCATCAAGCCGGTGCCGGGTTTTCCTATCAGTCCGTTCAACAGGATGTTGTTCTGGTGACCGAATACTCCTGCCAGCAACAACCATTGGCCCGAGGAAATCAGAAAACCAAAAAACAGGGAAGTCCAGACCAGAAAAAATATTGAATACCGAATGGTCTTCCATACCGGTAACAGGCTATGCTTGAACAAAAGGCGAACCCCCGTTACGAAGAATACCAGTACAAAAAGAAGGGAGGCCACACCGAACCATTTTTTTATAAAAAGGTGCGACATAATAGCCCCCAGCCTGCCCATGAGGTTATCGGCCTGAATGCTTGTGTCGGTCAGCAATGCCCAGTTGAACACCCGGGCGTTCAATATGTCGTCATCTGCCTTCCAGCTGAAGAAATAGGAAAGAAAAGATAAAAACAAAAAGGCGGCCGAGATGATCAGGAAAAAGCCTGCGGTTTTTTTCAGGCGCTGGCTTTTAAGGAGCCCCAGGGATTCTTTCCAGCTAAGCTCCTTTCCTTCGCTAGATCTGGCTTCCTTTTTTTTGTCCTTAAAACTGTTTTTTGGCTTATTGGGTCGGTTCTGCATTCTGAAAAAGCAATGGTGGAAATTGGTTCAAAAATATAAAAAAGTGCAGGAATATCCAGAGATGCTGAGCCAGAAGGAGCAAACAGAAATAAGTTCTGATTGGTGAACCCCGGGGGTTGGATCAGAAAGCACCTGCCAGCCTGTCCCTTAGCTCTTCAAAGGTTATTGGCCTGTAAGCGGATGGAATTTTGAAATTCTTTTTTCCTACCGATTTTCTTTGAATTGACACAGCCTCGTATTTCATCAGCAGTTTACCGGATCTGATCTGGTAGCTTAGCATCATGCCGGGTATTTCCCTGTAAGGGGTGTCAAAATGCAAGGGGTAGCCGTCATAATCAATTGTGAACCAGATCTCAGCCTGGTGTTCACCGAAGGCATCCCTGATCAGGGCAATGGCTTTGTAGCATTTGTGGCCAAGGATGTTGCGCTGTTCATCCGTGAAAATGATCTCAGCGGGAGGCATTTGGCGGATCTGTTCTTCAATCTGATGATCATTGGCCCTGATGGCATATTTCCCGCCCTCAATATCCAGCAGGGAAACAACTTGTTTATTGCGGGCATCAGCGATCTTTACCTGCCTTAAAATGGGGGAATGCATTTCAACGCGAACCTGATGTTTACGGGCGATGACTTCAGCCCTGGCAGGAAGCTGCTGCTTTTCTTCCTGTTCGATCCGGCTGCCTTCATAGCTGATGCGGTAAACCAGTTGCCCCTTGAATTGTTTCTGGGCGAAAGTTGATGAGGGAGCTACCAGGCAAAGGATAATTATTAGAAAACTTGCCTGAAATGGCGTGATGATCGTACGGCTTTTCATATATCACTGGGGAATTAGTAATATTTTCTCTTTTCCTCCTGAAAGAATCCAGCTAGGACACTTTTTCGGGTAACTGCTGGTAAAGATAATTAATATCACTAAATGCATGGATAATTATGCCAATAATAATAGCATTTCAGTATCATGCCTTTACAGTAATTTTCAGCAAAAGATTTCAGAAGCCCAGAGTTTTGAGCATCGACTTGTAGCTTTGTTCCTTGGCGAACAGTTTGGTGGTATATTCGCCCTCTTCGTCGCGGTCGATGATCACCAGCTTGGGTGTTGGGATCAGGCAATGTTGTATGCCTCCGAATCCTCCCAGGCTTTCCTGGTAGGCCCCGGTATGGAACATTCCGATGTATTGGGTGACATTTTCCCGGATCTTGGGCAGGAAGATGGCGTTTGCATGAGCTTCTGCATTGTAATAATCCTGGCTGTCGCAGGTAAGCCCGCCCAGGTTCACGCGCTGGTACTCGCTGTCCCAGTTGTTGACCGCCAGCAGTATGAATCTTTGTTTGGCTGCCCAGATATCGGGCAGGGTGGTCATGAAGCTGCTGTCGATCATGTTCCAGTGTTCACGGTCGTTCTGCTGCTTCTGGTCAAGAATGGAATAAAGCACAGCACCACTCTCTCCCACGGTGAAGGCACCGAATTCGGTAAAGATATCTGGTTCCTGAACCCCGTTCTGATTGCAGATATTTTTGATCTGGGCTACGATCTCCTCGGTAATATATTCGTAATCGTATTCAAAGCCCAGGGAGTTTTTGATGGGGAAGCCTCCCCCGATGTTGAGGCTGTCGAGCTCGGGACAAATCTTTTTCAGGTCGCAGTAAACGTTGACGCATTTTGAAAGTTCGTTCCAGTAATAAGCGTTGTCTTTTATTCCCGTGTTGATGAAAAAATGAAGCATTTTCAAAGAAAAGCGTGGATCGTTCTGTATCTTTTCCTTGTAATAAGGCACTACATCATTGTAACGGACTCCCAGGCGGGATGTGTAAAACTCGAACATGGGTTCTTCTTCCGAAGCAATCCGTATGCCCAGCTTAACTTTTTTGTCTTTGCCGATCATCTCGCTGTAGTAGTTGATCTCGTTCTTGTTGTCGATAACCGGTATGGTATTTTCGAAGCCGTTGTTGATCAGTTCGCTGATCTTCTGGGTGTACATTTGCTTTTTAAAGCCGTTACATACTATGTATTTCGACTTGTCTATCAATCCCAGATTGTATAGTTCCTCAACAATGTAAATATCGAAGGTTGATGAAGTCTCAATATGAATATCATTTTTAAGAGCTTCTTCCAGAACAAAGCTAAAATGGGAACTTTTGGTACAGTAACAGTAATGATATTCACCTTTATAATCGACCCTTGCCATGGCCACGTGAAAAAGGCGCTTGGCTTTCTGTATCTGCTGACTGATCTTGGGAAGATAACTGATCTTCAGCGGTGTACCGTACTGCTTGATGATGTCCATCAGGCAGATGTCATGGAAATACAGCTCGTTGTCAATTACCTTGAATTCTTCCTGGGGGAATTCAAAGGTCTGCTCAATCAAGTCGATATATTTATTTTTCATCCTGAAGAGATAAAGATCAAAAAATTCTTATAAAGGTACAAAAAGTAACTGAGTTACTTTTTTTGAAATGATTCAAAGCAGGTGAGTTACTTTCAAAAAAAGGATACAAAATTAATAAAATTGGAAAAGGTGCATCATAAAACAATGTTAAAAAATACCCCTTTCAGCCGGCCTTTAGCTACGGGTAACAATTTGAGTTCCAGGAGTTTGACTGGTTCAGGTGAAATAGGGGTCCCTTGAGGATTTCCAGGGATTTCAGGTTGAGGTATTTTTTCCCCAAAAAAAAGTAAGTAAGCCCATCAGAGTTCCGGAAGAACTTGGAGAAGGAATAAAATTACCTGATTGCCCGGAAGGTTTTGTTGAACCGGATGCGGTTCAGTCCTCTTTGGTTGGGATCAAGAGAGAGCCATACAAACATTGCCCTTCCCACGATGTGGTTTTCGGGTACGTAGCCCCAGAAGCGTGAATCGGCTGAATTGTGGCGGTTGTCGCCCACCATCCAGTAATAATTCATGGCAAAGGTGTATGTGCTGGCAGGCTGCCCATTGATATATACCTGGTTGTCCCGTACTTCCAGCTGGTTTCCTTCGTAGGTTCCGATAATACGCTCGTAAAGGGGCAGGTTGGAGGGATTGATCTCAATGGTTGCTCCTTGTTTTGGGATATAGATGGGGCCAAAATTATCTTCATTCCAGGGGAAATCTTCATGGTGGGGGAAGATGTAACCCATAGCCCGGTAAGGGGGATGAGTCTGTCGGATGACCTCCTGCACGGCCTGGATATTTTTGAAAACAGCGGCCGTTTCCTGGCTCATTGTCAGAATATACATGCCAGCTGCTGCCTGTGCCCACTCAGTAATGTTGTTTCGCTCCATAACCCTGGGGGAGAGGGGGGTTCCGTCGGTGATCACCTGGTAATTGTGCTGCACGCCTGCTTTATTTTCCAGCAGGCTGCCATTGATATAAATATTGCCATCGATAATTTGCAGGCTGTCGCCGGGAATTCCCACGCAACGCTTGATGTAGTTCTCGCGTTTGTCAACCGGGCGGGCCACCACATCAAACTGCCTGTACACCTGATCACGGCCCATTTCGCGAACCAGGGCATAGTAACTCTGATTTTGCCGCTGCAGGGCCACTGTATCCCCGTCGGGATAATTGAAAACAACCACATCGTTATTTTTTATTGTCCTGAACCCGGGATAACGATAATATGGCAAACGCACCCACTCCACATATGAGCGGGTGAATTCTGTTGCCGGCATGGTGTGGTGGGCAAAGGGAAATGCAATGGGTGTCATGGGGATCCTCGCCCCGAAAGTTACTTTGCTCACAAACAGGTAGTCACCCACCAGCAGGGATTTCTCCATTGAAGAAGTAGGAATGGTATAGGCTTCAATGAAGAAGGTACGTATGATGGTTGCTGCAATTACTGCGAAAATAATCGCATCAGCCCACTCGCGTGCCGAGGATTTTTTTATTTGTGGCAGTTGCGTTGGATGGGTGTATTTTTCCCTGGCTGAGAATCCCAGGTAAGGCAGGTAAACAAAGGGGAACAACACTCCCAGGGCCTGTTCTCCCAGGCCATTTTTGCGGAAGCATTTCAGGGTTTCCACCACCATCAGCAGCAGGGTGAACACATTGATGAAAGGCAGGATCAGGAAAAGAAACCACCAGAGGGGCTTGTTGACCACCTTCAACCAAATATACAAGTTGTAAAACGGGATCAATGCCATCCATCCCTTATAACCAGCTTTTTGAAAGATGCGAAACAGCCCGGCCAGGGCAGCCACAAAAAATAAGATGGTCAGAATCATGTAAATGCTCATGGTTGGGTTTGTTAAAGTTTTAAAAGATCCTGCATTGTAAATACTCCTTTGCGGCCCACAACCCATTGGGCTGCCAGCAGGGCGCCCCGGGCAAAGCCACTGCGGTTGTGTGCTGTATGTGTAATTTCAATTTTGTCGTCAGGCCCCTGGTAGCTTACCGTATGGGTACCGGGAACATCTTCCAGGCGAATCGCCTCAATGGGTAACAGACCGGATTCAGGGGCCTGATCGCTAAGGGCCCAACGGCTGATCCCGGGATGGTTGTCGATGATGTCGTTGGCCAGTGACACGGCCGTTCCACTGGGTGCATCCAGCTTGCGGGTATGATGGATCTCGCGGATGCCTGCAACATATTCATCAAAGGATGAGATCATCTGGGCCAGCTTGCGGTTCAGGGCAAAGAAGATATTTACCCCCAGGCTGAAATTGGAGGCATGTAGCAGGGTTGCCTGTTGCTGGCGGCAACTTTCCTCAATCTGTGGCAGCTGGTTGTGCCAGCCCGTGGTGCCGCAAACAACCGGAACCCCAGCCCTGAAGCACCTCTCAAGGTTGGCTGCTGCAGTTTGTGGGGTGGTGAATTCAATGGCAACATCTGCCTGAAGCAAAGCATGCTGCTGTTGCTGCCAGTGGTCTTCATGGTCGATGATGGCCACCACCCGGTGGCCCTGGCTGAGGGCCAGTTTTTCTATTTCATGCCCCATCCTGCCATAGCCGATCAGGGCAATTTTTATTTTTTTTTCCATGATCAGAACCTTAATGTAAATCTTACTCCTGCTGCAGGGCTGTTTTTCAGGCCCATGTTTTGCATGGGAGTAACATCAGGAGTTATGCGAAGGCTGAGTTCTTCGCCCACGTCAAAATCAAGCAGGTGGGCATCCACGCTGGCTTCCAGAATGTTCAGCAGGTAAAGGGCTGCCCCCGCGATATAGGAGAGCTCCAGGTTGCGCCGGTAATAGTTCATGGCCCGCTCAACATTTCGCTGGGGAATTTGCGGGTAAGGATCCACCAGGTTGGGATTGTCACCTATTTTGGCAATAAATATATTCCGCCAGAACTGGTATTCTGTATTGTTGAAGTTCACAGCATATGCAACTGCTCCGAAACCTGCGTAAATGATGGGCACCTTCCACCAGCGGCCATTGTATACCTGGCCCATACCGGGCAAAACTGCCGATAACATGGCTGCCCGGGTGGGGGCATGCACCCGGTCTTCCGGTTGCTGGTTCAGGGGTGGGGTTTGGTTGTTGGTTTGTTGGGCAAAAAGGGGACCAAGCAGCAGCAGATTTAAAACAATAACCAGCAGGATGCCGGAAAAAGCCTGCATGGCATTTCCCCGCTTCCTGTTTGTATGAGGGTTATTATGGAATCCACTGCTTGACACAATAGATTTGCGGTTTTACTTTTGAACCAGGTTGATAATACGTTCGAAGTCTTCCTGGGAGGTAAAATGGATGACAATGGATCCTTTTCCGCCAGGTTTTGCTTTTATCTGAACCTTTGAACCATAAACCTCCCCAAGTTGTTTCTGAAAGCCCAGATATTTTTGTTTATCCGTATTTGCGGGGGTTTTGATGGGCTGGGGTTCTTCATCTTCGGGGGGGGCAGGCTCCGAGAGGTTTCTAACAATCTCCTCCACATCGCGCACCGACAGCCCCTGGGCGAGCATATCCTGATACAGTTCCAGCTGAACATTCACATCACTGACAGCCACCAGGGCCCTTGCATGGCCCATTGAGATCAGATCCTGGCGCAATCCTATCTGGATATCTCCGGGTAGTGTCAGCAGCCGCAGGTAGTTGGCAATGGAGGAGCGGCTTTTTCCCAGGCGTTCGCTAAGCATCTCCTGGGTAAGGGAAAACTCTTCCTGCAGGCGCTTGTAACCAAGGGCCGTCTCTATGGGGTTGAGATTTTCGCGTTGTATGTTTTCAACAATGGCCATCTCCAGCATGGTGCGGTCGGTGGCTTTGATAATATAAGCTGGTATTTCGCTAAGCCCTGCCAAACGGGAAGCCTTGCAGCGGCGCTCCCCGCTGATCAGCACAAAATCTCCGTTTTCATCATGGCGCAATGTAACGGGTTGAATCACCCCCTGCTCCTTGATAGATGAAGCCAGTTCGTTCAAAGCCTGGTCATCAAAGTCGGTGCGGGGCTGGAAGGGATTGCTTTTGATGCGGTCAAGGGGAACCTTGCCAATGGTGCCTGTGGCCAGAAGTTCATTTTCAATATCATAGCGGGGCTGAATTTCTATCTCAGAATGATCCAGCAGCGCACTTAGCCCTTTACCCAAAGCTCTTTTTTTTGCATTCATTGCTATTATTCAATATTTTTTTCTGATTTGCTGACTTTCGTCATTTCATTGCGCTGAAGGATCTCCCTTGCCAGGTTCAGGTAGTTTATGGCTCCACGGCTCTGTGCATCATGCATAATGATGGTTTCTCCAAAACTGGGGGCCTCGCCAAGCTTGGTGTTACGCTGAATGATGGTGTCGAAAACCAGCTCCTGGAAATGGGTGCGAACCTCCTCCACAACCTGATTGGATAACCGCAGGCGGTTGTCGTACATCGTCAGCAGTATTCCTTCAATCTCAAGCCCGGGATTGAGCCTTGACTGAACGATCTTTATGGTGTTGAGAAGCTTTCCAAGGCCCTCGAGAGCAAAATATTCGCACTGCACAGGAACAATCACCGAGTCGGCAGCGCTAAGAGCATTGACCGTGATCAGGCCAAGCGAAGGGGAACAATCGATGATCACAAAATCATAATCGTCCTTGATTTTGCTAAGGGTTTTTCGCATCATCATTTCCCGGTTGGGCAGATTGATCATCTCAATCTCGGCACCAACCAGATCAATATGGGCTGGTATCAGGTCAAGATTAGGCGTGGTGGTATTCAAAAGAATGTTGCGCGGTTGCACATCATCAATAATACACTCGTAGATGGAGGTTTTGATGATCTTGGGGTCAAAACCTACACCCGAGGTAGCATTGGCCTGAGGATCTGCATCGATCAGAAGGGTCTTGTATTCAAGAACCGCCATGCTGGCAGCAAGATTGATGGCGGTGGTGGTTTTTCCTACCCCTCCTTTTTGATTGGCAATGGCAATAATTTTACTCATATATTCTATTGAAAACAGATTAGTTCCCTTTTGCGGCCGCACAATACCCCCTGGGTAAGCAGCATCTTAATTTCCGGCTTAAGGGCTTGTTTCGGAGGGCCTTCTCTGGCAACTGACATTTTGAGATCATCAATAAACAAAATGGTCCGGGGTTTCAAGCGCCATGTGCAAATTTACAACTTCTGCATCCTTTTGGGATTTTTTTTTGTTAAAAATTTAAAGCCAAAGGAATTCAACATCTTACCAAAAGAAATGCAGCCAGTGATCACTGCCCGGGGGGGTAATCCTGATGATGCAATCGTAAAATTTTTTGCTGATTCAAACGGTTTTGCAGCTTAATCCGGATTATCCGGATCATCTTCGCCGGCATCAGATTCCTGGCCAAGATCCATCTCCGCCTGTCCCTCCTTCACCCGGGCAAAGGCTTCCTGAAGAGCCTCCTCGAATTTCTGGAAATCTTCCTGATATAAAAACAATTTGTGCTTCTCGAAAAAAAACTGCCCGTTTTGCTGATTAAAGCGCTTTTTGCTCTCGGTAATGGTCAGAAAAAGCTCGTTGGAGCGGGTGGCCTTTACATCAAAAAAATAAGTTCTTTTTCCTGCTCTTACTGCTTTGGAAAAATATTCTTCCTGAGAAGCATTGCTGCCAAATTCGTCCATCTTAAATCCCTCCTTTGAATTTAATGCCGGCAAAAATATTTACAATTTTACAAATATAATAAAATGTTTGTTATTCGTGTATGTATTGAAGGTTTATCGCGCGCCCTGCAAAAGCTGAAGCTGCTGGTCTTTGGCCGAAAATGCCCGGATGTTAAAATCACCAGGATTTTTAACATAAAAAATCAAAAAAATTAGCCGAATTTTGTTAGTAGTCATTTAAATTTCTAATTGGCAAGCTGGCAGGCTCGCTATCTTCCGGGATATTTCATCCAGTTAATTGCCCGGATGGTTCCGGAATAAAATGAAAGGGAAGAAAAATTCCATTACTTTTGCAATGATTTTTCAGCTTGCTGAAAACATATTGATCCTAATACTATTGAATTTAAAAATATGCTTAACAGAAGGCATTTGCGGGTAAAGGTTTTGCAAAGTCTTTACGCTTTTTTCCAGTCAGGGAATGATGATCTGGCTTCCGGGGAAAAAGAACTGCTCTTTGGCATTGAGAAAATCTACGATCTGTACCTTTTCCAGTTTACCATGCTGGGTGAGTTGCATTCCCAGGCAATGCGAATTATTGAAGAGAACCGCAACAAGCGCCTTCCCGGCCCGGCGGATCTGAATCCCAATTCCCGTTTTGTTGATAATCAGTGCCTGCAGATGATTTCGCGGCACAAAAACCTTGAAGATCTGGCAGCAAAACGCAAGATCTACTGGAGCAATGATCTTGACCTTGTTCGCAAGCTTCTTTTCCACATTCAGCAACAGCCTTATTACCAGAAATACATGGAACAATCCAGTTCGAGCCTGGAGGAGGATGTTGAGTTTGTGGTAAAAATGGTTAAGAAAGACCTCATCAACTTTGAATTGCTGCATCATTTCTACGAGGAAAAGAGTATTTACTGGCTTGATGACTGGGAGCTTGTGAACAAAATGCTGATCAAGACGCTGAAAAATTCCCTGGAGAAAAACATTGCCGGAATAGAGTTGCTGGATCTTTACAAGGAAGTGGAGGACCGTGAATTTGCCCGTGAGCTGTTCAAGCGTACTGTGTTGAATCAGGAGGAATGGGATGAGATCATTGCAGGCAAAACCCAGAACTGGGATATTGACCGCATTGCCCTGATGGATGTGATCATCATGAAAATGGCCCTGACCGAAATACTGAAGTTTCCCCAGGTTCCCGTTAAAGTGAGCCTGAACGAATACATCGAATTATCCAAAATGTACAGTACACCCAAAAGCAAAGTATTTATAAACGGGGTATTGGACAAGTTGGTGGAAGAATTTGTGCTTGAAAAAAAGATCAATAAAATCGTTAAGGGTCTTGCTTCTGATTCCTGATTCCTGATTCTATTTTGATTATCTTTGTTTGAAATAATAAGGAAAAGATGCGACACATAATGAGAATGGTATTTTTTGTATCTGGTCTGCTGATGTTGTATGGTTGTTCTGCCGGGCAGCCCTCCAATGAAACAGCTTCCGGGCAGCAGGCATCAGCTGAAAAAGCCGCGGCTATTGAATTTGAAAAAACCACTCATGATTTCGGGCAATTGCAAAGCGGGGAAAAGGTTGCTTATGCCTTCAGGTTTACCAATACAGGCAATGCCCCTCTTGTTATAACCGATACGCGCAGCGGTTGTGGTTGTACTGTAGGAGAATATTCGCGCCAGCCCATTGCACCTGGTCAGAGCGGGCGCATCAACGTGATGTTCAACAGTGCCGGCCGAAGAGGCTTTCAAAGTGAATCTATCCGAATTTTTACCAATGCCCAGCCTGCTGATCATGTGCTTCGCATCACAGCTGAGGTTGTGCGGGAATGAATCCATTAATTACTTTAAACATTTAAGCATGAATTTATTGAGTATCTTTTTGATGGTGCCCCCTGAAGGTGGTGGTGGTGGGATTGGTTCTTTCCTTCCCCTGATTTTGATTGTGCTGGTTTTTTATATGTTTTTCATCCGTCCGCAGATGAAAAAACAAAAGGAATTGCGCAAATACCGTGAGAGCCTGAAAAAAGGCGATCGTATCATTACCATTGGCGGTATCCATGGGAAAATCGTGGAGATTCAGGAAACCACCTATACCATTGAAGTGGAAGGCCAAAACAGGTTAAAGATTGAGAAATCGGCTGTTGCCATGGAAGGAGCCTCTTCCGAAAAGCTGTCCGAGAATCGTTAATTTGCATTTTTAAATCAAAGGTTGCAATGGCCCCTGGTGGTTTCTGATATATATCAAGCCCCGGGTCGCGTTGCAGCCTTTTTTTTACACAAGATATGAAGTGGCGTCTTTTTCAGGTATTTCCCCGGGAAGCCCCCGAGCGCAGAAAAGTCTATGTTTTTCTGCTCTGCCTGTTTTTAAGCGCCATGTTCTGGCTGGTGATACAACTCTCAAGGGAAGGTCAGGGTTCTTTTGCCCAGCCCATTTCCATCATAGATGTCCCGGAGGGATTGTTTTTGTCGCGGCAGAGCCATGCCAATATCCGCTACCTTGTACGTACAACAGGGGCTAGAATGCTTACCTCGCGATATTTTGTGCCCACGGATACTTTTTACGTGAATGCATCGGGGCTACCCCAGATGACCCGTGATGGAAGCAGTGTACATTACCTCACCCGGGCCAGCATTGCCTTCAGGGTTTCCAACCAGCTTCGCCCCGATATTGAGCTGATAAATGTTTGGCCTGATACGCTTTTTGTTGAAATGGTCCCAGCCATGCAGAAAAAAGTAAATGTGCAGTTGCTAAGCGATATCAGTTTTGAGCGGCGCTTTCAGCAGTACGGCCCTGTCAGGCTGGAGCCCGATAGCGTATGGATCACCGGGCCTGTCAATATAATAGATACACTTACTACTGTTTATACCCTGCCCGTGGTGCTGGAGGGGCTCAATGCTACCCGGCAGCTCAGGGTGGATCTGCAAAGGCCTGAAGGCCTTGAAGACGCCCGCCTCTCGAGAGAATACATACAGGTGGAAATACCTGTTGAGGAATTCACCGAGTCCTCAACCGAAGTAGCCCTTAGGGTGCGCTGCCCGGAGAATTCACCCATGGCCCGGCGCGATATGGTTCTTTTCCCTCCCAGGGTAACGGTAACTTACCTGGTTGCCCTGCGCGATTATGGAAGAATGGATACCACAGCTTTTGCCGCTCATGTGGTTTGCCCTGAACAGGGAAGGCTTCCCGAACGACTGGAAGTGGTGGTCGACAGGTTCCCTCCATATGTGATCTTTCAAAATGTCAGGCCCCGGTCCATTGAGTACCTTATCCTGAAATAGACTGAAGCTAATGAGGCAGCTGGGTATTACCGGAAATATTGGCAGCGGGAAATCCATGGTTTGCCGCATTTTCGAAATGCTGGGAGTGCCGGTGTATGATGCCGATGAGCGGGCCCGGCAAATTACCAACAGCCCCGGATTGCTTATGGAAATAAAGCAATTATTCGGAGAACAGGTATTTGATGGTCCAAAAATGCTGAATCGGAAAAGGCTGGGGGAAATTGTTTTTGCAGACAGGGATAAAATACGGTCTCTCAACCGTTTGATCCATCCAAAGGTTTACCAGGATTATCTGGATTGGCTAAAAACCTTGGGCAATGTTGCTTTTTGCCTTCAGGAATCGGCAATTTTGGTGGAAACAGGTTCCTGGAAGCGCTTTGATGCATTGATTGTGGTAAGTGCTCCCACGGAGCTGAGGATCGAACGGGTCATGAAGCGCGACGCCCTTTCCAGGCCACAGGTGATGCAGCGTATCGGAAATCAGCTCCCACAGGAGGAACTGGAAGAAAAAGCCCATCATGTGATCATCAACGACGGCCATCAGCCTCTGATCCCACAGGTGCTTGATATTTATCAAAAGTGGCAATCAGCAAGCTGATCTGCAGTAATATTGCTTGAAAAAATGCGTTAAATACTGGTAACTATCCAATATATAATTTGAGTAAACTTTCAAGATATCTTCCCGGCTTGCTGATGCTGCTGATGCTGATTCAGGTTTCTGTTCCAGCTAATGGTCAGGCATCCGGAAGGGCCTATGAATTTCTGGCCCTTCCGGCAACGGCCCGCATTACCGCCCTGGGAGGGTATGCCGTGCCCGATACCGGGCATGACCTGGGTACTGCCCTTGTTTTTCCCTCCTTGCTGAATGCCGAAGTGGCCGGACACCTTTCATTGAACTTTGTGGATTATTTCAGCGATATTAATTATGGGATGGTTGGTTTTGCCCAGACCTTCCCCCGGTTTGGAACATTCAGTGCCTCGATTCAATATGTTAATTATGGCAAGTTTATTGAAGCAGATGAGACAGGGCAGACTTACGGCAGTTTTTCGGCCGGCGATTACAGCCTGATGGTAGGCTGGGGAAAGCGGCTTGGCGAGCAGTTGTCAATAGGAAGCAACCTGAAGATGGTTTTTTCTTCCTACCACGAATATTTCAGCATGGGATTGGCGGCCGATGTTTCGTTAACTTATGTTGATCCCCAGCGGAACCTGGCTGCCGGGTTGCTTGCACGCAATATGGGAAGGCAACTGTTGCACTACCGGCGCGGAAACAAGGAATCGCTCCCCTTCGACCTGATACTGGGAGTCTCCAAAAAACTGGAAAACGCCCCTTTCAGGCTTTCTTTGGTTGCCCACAACCTTCACCAATACGACCTTTCCTATCCCCAGCCACTGATCCCGGGGCAGGCAACCGATCCGGAAACCGCCAATGGAACCCGTGAGCGTTTATCGGATATCAGCGATAAACTGATGCGCCACCTGGTGTTGGGTCTTGAGTTTGTTCCTTCCCATAATTTCAGCCTGAGAATGGGTTATAATTACCGCCGGCGCCAGGAAATGAAAGTAGACACACGGCTTTCTACAGTAGGTTTTTCCTGGGGGTTCGGCATACGGATCTCTCGTTTTCAACTGAATTACGGGCGATCGAATTATCACCTGGCTGGTGCTCCCAATCACTTGTCAGTCAGTACCAGTATTTCGGAGCTGTTTCAGCGTCCTGAAAGATTTCCTGAAGATCCATGAGTAAATCATTATCTGTAGAAATTGATCCTTCCGCTGGTTTTTGTTTCGGGGTAGCCAATGCCGTCCGGGTGGCCGAGGAACAGCTGGCCGCCTATGGAAGCCTTTACTGCCTGGGTAGCCTGGTGCATAACCAGCGTGAGGTGCAGCGCCTTGAAAAATTGGGCCTGAAGATCATTAACAGAAATGACCTTGAACATCTTTCTGATACAAGGGTATTGATCAGGGCTCATGGCGAACCTCCTGAAACCTATGCCCTGGCTCTTCAGAATAGAATCGAATTGATTGATGCTACCTGCAGGGTAGTGCTTAGGCTGCAGACCCGAATTCGGGAGGACCACGAGGCTGCCAGGTCAGCAGGCGGACAGCTGGTGATATATGGAAAAAAGGGGCATCCGGAAGTTGACGGCCTGATGGGCCAAACCAGAGGTGAGGCTGTATTAATAGAGGAGCATTCGGCCAGCTCTCTTGAAAAAATTGATTTCTCAAGGCCCATTACCTTATATTGCCAGACCACCCAAAGCCTTGAAGGATACACAAAACTGGTTGAGGCAATTAAACAACGCATTGAGGCTCTGCATTTCCCGGCAGGCATGCTGCAGGCTCATGATACCATCTGCAGGCAGGTTTCTGGTCGTGGGCCCAGGCTGCAGAAATTTGCCCGAAACCATGATGCTGTGGCTTTTGTTTCGGGGCGTGATAGCTCAAATGGCAAGTTTCTTTTCGATATCTGCCAAAAGGCCAATGCCCGGAGCTATTTTGTGGAAGGCCCTGAGGACATTGACAGCGGCTGGTTCCTGAGTGCAGAAACAGTAGGCGTTTCCGGTGCTACTTCAACACCATTATGGCTGATGGAGCTGGTGGCCGAAAAGATCAGGCTGCTGTAGATTTTTTGCTTATACCAAATCAAAGGCATCTGCTTGTGCAAGAAATCCTTAACTTTGTATATGAGATTGTCAGCTGGATCTTATATGCGGATCAGGGGCCTTTGCTTTTGCCTGGTTTTTGTTCCTCTGTCATTTATTTTAATGTCTCCCATTGCCCGGGATGATCAGGCAGATCATCAGCCTTTGGCCAAAGGGTATTGGGTTTACCTTAAAGATAAAGCTGAGGTAGTATTTGACCCCTATGATTTTTTTCATCCTTCAGCTATTGATCGCCGGCTTCGTCATGGAGTTGATCTTTACGACAGCCTTGATTTCCCGGTAAGCGACATTTACCTGTCGAGGATCGATTCGTTGGTTGATCGGGTTGTAGTAGTCTCACGCTGGCTGAATGCCGTAAGGGTTGAAGCCAGGCCCGGTCAGCTGGCCAGGCTGAAGCAGCTGCCATTTGTTGAAAAGATCCAGCCAGCCCGGCTGCCAGGTCAACCCCTTATTGCCCTGGATGCTCCACAGTTTGAGATGCCTGATCAGGCTCAGCTGAAACGCTTATCGGTTCAGTTATCAGCCATGGAGGGGCAGTTGTTTCACCAGAAGGGTTTTGATGGCAGCGGGATCCGCATTGCAGTCCTCGATGGGGGATTTCCCGGGGTGGATACCCACCCTGTATTTCAGCACCTAAAAGACAACCAGCGTATCGTGAGCACCCGGGACTTCCACCGGGGCCGCCAGGATGTTTATCGTCACAGTGCTCATGGCACAATGGTCTTATCCAACCTTGCAGGCATCATCGATAGTCTTCCCATGGGTCTGGCAACGGGGGCCGAATACCTTCTGGCCAGGACAGAGACCTGGCGTGAACTTTTTTTTGAAGAGGAATACTGGCTGGCAGCTATGGAATGGGCCGATCAAAACGGAGCTCATATTATCAATTCCTCGGTTGGGTACACCTATCATAGGTATTTCCCGGAAGAAATGGATGGACAGACCTCCCTTGTATCACAGGCTGCTGCCATTGCTTTCAGAAAAGGGATGCTGGTGGTAAACGCGGCAGGCAACAGCGGGATGAACAGGCTGTGGCGGATAATATCCACTCCGGCCGATTCGCCATATGTGCTTTCTGTTGGAGCGGTAAGCTATCCCACTTTGCTTCGGGCCGCCTATACTTCCAGGGGGCCAGCTGCTGATGGAAGAATAAAACCCGATGTTACAGCTGTTGGCAATGTTCTGGCTGCAGGCCGCAAAGGTTATGTTACTCCTATGGGAACTTCCTTCTCAAGCCCCCTGGTGGCCGGGTTTGCTGCCTGCCTCTGGCAGATGTTCCCTGAATGGACCAATGCCGATATTCTTGAGGCCCTGAAGCAAAGTGGTCATTTACATCCATATTATGATTTTGACCATGGTTATGGAATTCCTCAGGCAGGCTATTTCTTTCGCCCCCCTTCCATGCTCCAAACCTTCGACTTTGTGCCCGAAGATGGGAAGCTCAATGTGGTGTTGCGCAAGATCATTTATGCTTCTGAAAAAACCTCCCCTCTGGATGCTTACCTGTATTACAATATCCGGAATGCCCGGGCTGAGGTGGAGCAATATTTCGTGGTACTTGCCCGCGAACAGCAAGTGCTGTCGCTGAATATTGAAGACTTCAGGCCAGGGCAGCAGGTAATGGTTCATTTCAGGGGGTATACCTCAGGCTGGACTTTTTGAAAACATCAATCAGCCGACTATGAAAAAAAAATGGATACTGCTGCTTTTGCTTGTCCTGCCAGCCTTGCCTTTGGTTGCACAACAGGTGCTCATTGAGGAAGACCTTAGGGGCGACACCCTCATCCCCCGGTTTGGCATGAACCGGAATCATTACTGGCATTCATACCTGGGAGCCCATTTCCCAAATGCCAATGCACGGGACCCGCTGGCCGATATCAATGTGGGAAGGTCATGGACCTTCGAATATGGCTTTCGCTACAAAAGACGCTTCTCCCAAATTTTATCCGCCGGTTTGGAAACATACTTCAAGCGATCCAGCTTCCACCCCGAAAACTTCCTTGATTTGGATATCCCCCAGGGATATTCCTACAACCGTGAGAAATTTGTGTTCCTGGCTGTTGGGGCAGCCATTTATCAACGTTTTAATACAGATCCCTGGAGGGGAAATTATATTGGAAGGTTTATTGATGTTGGAGGATACTTTGAGGTGAATGCCGGCATGCGGCATGTTTTGCACCTCCAGGGCCCCGACCGCCTGCAGATGCGCCGCAAAGGAATGGGTATTCATGAGCCGTTTCAATTTGGGCTGCTGGCCAGGTTTGGCAGGAACAATTTCGTGATAAAAGGAAGCTACAGGATATCGGATCTGTTTAAACCTGAAACAGCCCTTCCCGATTTTCCGCGATTTACACTGGGCCTGGAACTGGGATTGCACCCCCTGTAGAATGCTGCATAAGGATAATGATCCTTTCGGAGGGGCAGCTTCCGGACACTTAGTTATCTATCCACCAACTTTCTCTTCTCCGGACCAAATCCGTATTGAATTCGCATCAAACTCGCATTAAATCCGGACCAAATTCGCTAATTCGCGAATTTAGTCCGAATTTGGTGCGAATTTGGTGCGAGTTTGGTGCGAATTTAATACGGCCCTGACTTGGGGCAGTCCAGGGCCTGGCATATGAAAAAAAAAGCCGCTGCTTGCGCAACGGCTTTTTAAAATGATCAGCGGGATCAGCGTGGAGCCTCACCGGGCTTTCCTTTGCTGGTTCCGGTTCCGGGCTTGCTGATACCTTCGCGCATTGTGGTGTCGGCTTTAATATTTTCCATACGGTAATAATCCATGATACCCAGGTTGCCGCTGTTGAATGCTTCGGCAATTGCCTTGGGTATCTCGGCCTCGGCCTCGATCACTTTTGCGCGGGCTTCCTGTGCTTTGGCTTTCATTTCCTGCTCGGCGGCAACGGCCATGGCACGGCGTTCCTCTGCCTTGGCCTGGGCAATGTTCTTGTCGGCATTGGCCTGGTCGATCTGAAGCATAGCCCCGATGTTCTTGCCCACATCGATATCGGCAATGTCGATAGAGAGGATCTCGTAGGCAGTTCCCGAGTCAAGACCTTTTGATAAGACCACCTTTGAGATGCTGTCGGGGTTTTCGAGTACCATTTTGTGATTGATGGCCGAACCAATAGAGGTAACAATGCCTTCACCCACGCGGGCCAGGATGGTTTCTTCCCCGGCACCACCCACCAGCTGCTTGATGTTGGCACGAAGGGTTACCCTGGCCTTGGCAATGAGCTGAATACCGTCTTTTGCCACGGCTGCAACGGGAGGTGTGTTGATCACCTTGGGCTTAACCGACATCTGCACAGCCTCAAGAACATCGCGCCCTGCCAGGTCAATGGCAGTGGCCGTCTTGAAATCAAGGGGTATGTTAGCCTTGTCGGCGCTGATCAGGGCATTGACTACCGCCTTAACCCGGCCCCCGGCCAGGTAGTGGGCTTCCAGATCGTTGCGGCTCAGATCAAGACCTGCCTTGGTGGAGGCAATCATGTTGTTGACAATCACTGCAGGGGGGATCTTCCTCCAGCGCATCAGTACCAGTTGCAACAGGCTGATCCTTACCCCCGATACCAGGGCCGAGAACCACAGTCCCACAGGGATAAAGTAAAAAATGATCCAAAGCCCAAGAATACTTATAAGGCCTATGACGACAATCACTCCAATATTTTCCATTTAATCAGGTTTTTGGTTTAACAATAATTTTAAATCCTTCCACTTTGGTAACTACAATGGGTGTATTTTCATTCACCAGTGAATCTCTGGCAACCACTTCATAAAATTCATCCTTGATAAGGGCTTTTCCGTATGGATTAAGCCTTGTGATGGTAACACCCTCATCACCTGGGGCCACCTTTCCTTCTTCAATAATGTTTACCTTTCCCACGTTGGAGGTGGAAAGCATAGCCTTTTTCCAGGTGTTTGATTTCAGGGAAAGGGTTATTGCCAAAATGCTTAGCAGCAGGCTTCCGGCAAGGGTGAAAACTCCCACCTGGGTGCCATAATTCAAAAAAGATGTAACCACCCCGGTAACCATCAGGAACACCCCGATGATACCCACGATGGTGGTACCGGGAACCACCAGCATTTCCAGCAGCAGGAAAATGATTCCAATAACAATGAGACTAAGAATGATCAACCAGGTCATAGATAATATTATTGTGGCTGGTAATATTTAAGAGCTTCTTCAAGATGACGTTCTACTTCGCGAATGCGGCGCTGATCGCTTGGGTGGGTGCTGACGATCTCGGGGGGGGCAGCACCCTGAGATGCCTCAGCCATCCTTTCCCAGAATCCTACTGCTGCCCTTGGGTCGAAACCAGCCATGGCCATGAAGATCATTCCCAGGCGGTCGGCTTCCAGTTCGTGGCGCCTGCTGTATGCCATCGCCCCTAATGTTCCTCCAACCCCGTAGGCTGCCATGAAAATATCGCGTGTGGCCTCGGGGCGCTCGCGAAGGGCAACATCCAGGCTGATAGCCCCCAGGGTTAAAGCCAGTTGCTGGCTCATCCGCTCGTTGCCATGGCGGGCCACGGCATGGGCAATCTCGTGCGACATCACCACCGCAATACCACTTTCATCCCGGGTAACAGGCAATATCCCCGAATAGAACACCACTTTGCCACCAGGCATGGCCCAGGCATTGACAGCATTGTTTTCAACAACATTAAACTCCCAGTTGAAGCTGGCCACCCGATCGCCCATGTTGTTGTCGCTCAGGTACTGGTTAACAGCCCGGGAGATGCGTTCACCAACACCGCGGACCATTTGCTGGCGGGCATCGCTGGCAGGTAGGGGAGGGTTTTCGGTTAGAAACTCCTGGTAACTGGTAAGGGCCATGCCAACAAGCATATTCTCGGGAAGCAGGCTGATCTGCCTGCGGCCGGTAACAGGTACCCGGGAACAGGAGCTTGACAGTAGTATCAATACCAACAGTATTGAAAACTTAAGTGATGATCCAAAGACATTTTTCATATTCTATTCAATACTTGCTGTTATTCCACGGTTAAGGATTTCCTGGCATAAGGGCTCAAGGGTGGGAAAATTCCCTTTTTTAACCACGCAACGTCCATTATGGTGTATGATCAGTGTGCATTGTTCTGCCTGTTCGGCATCATGTTTACATACTTCTATCAGGGTGCTGATCACAAAATCAAAGGTATTCACATTGTCGTTATAAACAACAAGATTCCTGATATCTTCCAATACCACCTTACCCTGGCTTTGGGGTGATGTCTTTTCCTTTTTCATATTGCACTTCTATACTTGTGTAAACAAAGTTAAATCAAATAAAGGAAATATCAGCAATTTACCTGAAAGAGTAAACTTTTGAAAAATAGTTAATGATATAAGGCGAAGGGATAAAATTACCAGCCGGTGGTCGCAAATTTATCTGCTGCCTCTACAGGGGCATCAATTATAATTTACGGATCATCATCAATCCGTCGCGAAAGGGCAGCAGGAGGTTTGAGACTCCCGGGTGTGAGGTCACATATTCGTTGAAGGCGATAATTGCCCTGGTTTCCGTGTCATTTTGGGCCACGGGCTTCAGAACTTTTCCGCTCCAGAGCACATTGTCGGCCAGTATGATCCCTCCGGGACGGAGTTTTTCAAGGCAGATGTCGAAATACCTGATATAATTCTCCTTGTCGGCGTCAATAAAAACCAGGTCGAAAGTATCCTGCAGCGTAGGTATGATGTGGAGGGCTTCACCTACGTGGAGGATGATCTTTTCGGAAAGTCCTGCCTGTTGGAAAAAATCATTGGCAAAATCTTCCAGTTCCGGGTTGTGGTCAATTGTATGCAGCAGCCCGTCGGGGGTTAGTCCCTGGGCCAGGCAGATAGCTGAATATCCTGTATAGGTACCGATTTCCAGGATGCGCCTTGGGGCGCTGATCCGGGAGATGAACTCCAGGAGTTTTCCCTGCAGGTGGCCCGAGAGCATTCGCGGCCTAAGCACTCTGGCATGGGTCTCACGGTTCAGTTTCCTTAGAACATCCGACTCCGGGCTGCTCATCTGGCTGGCATATTGCCCGATTGCATCAGGGGTGATCTGCATGATTACCTGGATTTATAGATTAACATACTTAAACTTTCCGGATCAAATACTTCATTGGCCGCCTGCAGGATGTCGGAAGAGGTAATGATGTCAATTTTTCGGTTGATCTCTTCCAGGGTGTCCACTTCATTGTAGATCAGCAGGCTTTTTCCCAGGGAGAGCATTTCATTGACGTTTGATTCAAAGGAAATGGCCACCTGCCCGCTAAGCTGCTGCCTGGCACGCTTCAGCTGAAGGGAGCCCAGGCGGTTCTCCCTGAAACGGTTCATCTCCTTTCTGATCAACTCCATTGTTTTTTCCGAATAATCCGGATCGGTTCCGAAATATACGCTGAAGATTCCCGTATCGGAGTAGGGCTGGTAATGGCTCTCGATGTTGTAGCAAAAGCCATGTTTTTCGCGGATGCCCATGTTCAGGCGCGAGTTGAGCCCCGGGCCTCCCAGCATGTTGTTGAGCAATACCATGGAAGTCTTCAGCCGGTGATTTGCATCATAAGCCGGGCTGCCCATCATGCAATGGGTTTGGTGGTTGCGCCTTTTAATCACTTTCTGTGAAGGAAGATAATTCCCCAGGGGAGTTCTTCCCTTGCGTGCCGGGGTAAAAGGCATTTGCCCGAAATATTTCTCGCATAGTTTTACAAGGCGCGGGAAATCAATATTACCAACCGAACAGATCACCATTTCCTCTGTTGAGTAATTGCGTTTGATGAAATGGCTGATCTTTTCCTGGTTGAAGGATTTCAGGTGGGCGGGAGTTCCCAGGATGTTGCGACCCAGGGGGTGACCGTGAAATATCAGCTCATCGAAATCATCAAAGATCTGTTCTCCGGGTGAATCTTTGTAGGAGTTGATCTCATCGATGATGATGTCTTTTTCCTTAAGAAGTTCTTTTTCAGGGAAAACCGAGTTGAACACGATGTCCGAGAGCAGGTCGAACCACCTTTTGTAATAGGGAGCCATAAAGGAGGCGTAAATGCAGGTATCTTCCTTTGTGGTATATGCATTGATCTCCCCGCCCACATTTTCCATATGGCTCAGGATGTGGTGGTTGCGGCGTTTGCGGGTGCCCTTGAAGATCACATGCTCAATGAAATGGGCCAGGCCCTGTTCGCCATTTTCCTCATCACGCGAACCGGCATTAATTGTCAAACCACAATGCGCCACGTAGGCATTGGTTTGTTTGTGGATGATCCGTATGCCGTTGGGTAATTGATAGATCTGGTAGTTCATCGCTTTTTTTGGGGAAATCGCATCAGGTATTCGGCTTTAACTAATCCCCTGGAAATATTACTTAGTTTCTTTTTGATGAGTTGCTTTTTGAGCGGGGATATCCGGTCAACCATCAGTATCCCTTCAATATGATCGTATTCGTGCTGTATGATCCTGGCAGCCAGGCCCGTAAATTCCTGTTCGTACTCATTGAAGTGTTCGTCCTGGTAGTACATTCTGATATTTGATCTGCGGTAAATATCTTCTCGCAGTTCAGGAAAGCTAAGGCAGCCTTCATTGAACAGCCATTCCTGTCCGGTTTCTTCCAGGATGCGGGCGTTGATGAACACCTTTTTGAAGCCTTCAAGCTGGGGGTCGTCTTCGGCAAAAGGACTGGCGTCGATCACAAACAAGCGGATGGCTTTGCCTATCTGTGGGGCTGCCAGGCCTACGCCACTGGCCCGGTACATGGTTTCCCACATATTATCAATAAGAGTTTGCAGCTCAGGATAATGCGGGTCAATGGGTTCGGCTTTCTTTCTTAACACCGGTTCACCATATGCAACAATTGGTAAGATCATGATCTATTAGCAGAATAAGTTAGTTTTTCCAGGTACGACTGCAGGATGATGGTTGCCGAAATGGTATCCACCAGCTCCTTGTTTTGTCTTGCTTTTCTGCCGATACCTGATTCCAGCATGGTTTTTTGAGCCATCAGTGAGGTAAAGCGTTCATCCATCCTTTCCACAGCAATATCAGGGAATACTTTCTTCAGGTGTTTTACAAAAGGTTCGATATATCTGGCAGCTTCAGAAGCCTGGTTTTTCATGTCAAGGGGTTGGCCAACAACAATTGTTTCAACCGGTTCTTTGCCACAATAATCTTTCAGAAAAGCAACAATGTCTTTTGAATGGACTGTGGCAAGAGCATTGGCTATCAGCTTCAGGGGGTCGGTAACTGCAATACCTACCCGTTTGCGACCGTAATCAAGAGCAATTATTCTTCCCATCAGTTCATTTTAAAATGCAAAGATACAAAAGAATGAGCTAATGAGAAGATTAGGTGTTCTTCTTACCAGGACGTCATAATAAACTTCCATGTTTTCCTTTGGATAAAAAATAAGCTAATTTTGTTGGTCTGAAAACCGGCTGGAGCAGCAAAAGGGGCTTCTCCGGCAAAAACAATATTGAAATGGATCATCTGCAAGGTATTATAGAGCAGGCCTGGGAAAACAGGGAGTTGTTAAAGGAAGATCTCACCCGACAGGCAATAGGGGATGTTATTGAACATTTGGATAAAGGCAGGCTTCGGGTAGCTTCTGCTGCTGGTGGTCATTGGGAGGTGAATCAATGGGTAAAAAAGGCGGTTATCCTGTATTTTCCCATCAGGCAGATGGCCACCATTGAAGTGGGCCCTTTTGAATTTCATGACAAGATACCGTTGAAGAAAGGATATAAGGAACTTGGGGTTCGGGTTGTGCCTCATGCTGTTGCCCGCTACGGGTCATATCTGGCGGCTGATGTGATCATGATGCCTTCATATGTAAATATAGGTGCATATGTTGATTCAGGCACCATGGTCGATACCTGGGCTACTGTGGGAAGTTGTGCCCAGATCGGGAAAAATGTTCACCTTAGCGGGGGAGTGGGCATAGGTGGGGTGCTTGAACCTGTTCAGGCGGCTCCTGTGATCATCGGGGATCATTGTTTTCTGGGATCACGCTGCATAGTTGTTGAAGGGGTACGCGTGGAAAACGAGGCTGTCCTTGGGGCCAATGTGGTGCTGACTGCCTCCACCCGCATCATTGATGTTAGCGCTGACCAGCCGGTAGAATATTCCGGGGTGGTTCCGGCTCGCTCGGTGGTGATTCCCGGGAGTATACCCAAACAGTTCCCGGCCGGAACCTTCCATGTGCCCTGTGCCCTGATCATCGGCAAAAGAAAGGAAAGCACCGACCGCAAGACAAGCCTGAATGAGGCCTTGCGACAGTATAATGTTTCTGTTTGATGAACATTCAGCATCTGGTTTTTGTAAATCCATAAATGGCAGGGCTCATTATTTCTTTATTACAAATAAATTTGGCTAAAGATTTGCGGCAGTTGATAAAATTACTGTTATATGGAGGAAGAAATTAAAAAAGCTGTTGAAGTTTTGAAACTAGGAGGTACCATACTTTATCCTACCGATACTATTTGGGGAATAGGCTGCGATGCTACCAATGCCCGGGCTGTTGAGAAAATTAACAAGATCAAAAAGCGTGCTGAACCCCGCTCGCTCATCGTACTGGTTCCCGATGTAGAATGGCTGAAGGAATATGTTGAGGAAGTGCCCGAGATTTGCATTGATCTGATTACCAGTATACCGGACCCCCTGACCATTATTTATCCCAAGGGGCGTAACCTGGCGAAAAATGTCTCACCCGGAGAGGACAAATCCGTTGCGGTTCGTGTTCCCCACAATGAATTCTGCCAGAAGCTGATGTATGCCTTCGGTAAACCCATCATATCTTCCTCGGCCAACGTTTCAGGCGAAAAGACCGCCCTTTCGTTCAGCAAAATATCCCCGGAGATTGTTAAAGGAGTAGATTACGTTGTCAATTTTGAGCAGAAAATCATCAACCGGCATATGCCTTCTACCATTGTCATGCTTACCCCACAAGGGGAGTTGCAGATTCTAAGAAATTAGTATCTTTAAAAAACGATCCCAGCCGAATCTTTACGTTTTTGCAGGGGTTTTTCTAATTTTGCATCTTTTTTTCAGGAACAATCTGCCATTCCTTTGAAAGAGCATTTAAATCATACCATTTTCCGGATCATTTCTCAGGCAGCTGCTGAAATGCAATTGCCTGTTTATGTTGTTGGTGGCTGGGTTCGCGACCTTTTGCTGGGACGTCCCTCCAAAGATATTGACATAGTAGTTGTAGGTGCGGGTATTGAATTTGCCCGGCATGTGGCCCTTCAAATGCCTGGCAAGCAACAGCTGAAAGTTTTCAAAAGCTTTGGTACAGCAATGCTTCGCTGGGGGGATTGGGAAATTGAATTTGTTGGGGCCCGCAAGGAATCCTACAGGATGGATTCGCGCAAACCTATTGTTGAAGATGGCAGCCTGCAGGAAGATATGCTGCGCAGGGATTTTACCATCAATGCAATGGCCATCAGCCTCTCGCAGCAGGATTTCGGCCAGCTTTTGGATCCTTTCGGGGGCTTGGTTCACCTGAGGCAGAAAATGATCGTAACCCCATTGGATCCTCAAATCACCTTTTCCGACGATCCCCTGCGCATGATGCGGGCCATAAGGTTTGCTTCCCAGCTTGGGTTTGATATTGATGCGGCTGCTCTTAAAGCTATCAAAAAAAATGCATCCCGCCTGGAAATCGTTTCCATTGAACGCATCATGGATGAGTTCAACAAGATCATGGTTTCTGCCAGACCCTCCGGGGGC